>SKER01000563.1_pt1 | contig 41100 bp, 33 predicted proteins | sample 4826961 | NCBI WGS metagenome assembly SKER01 (sample SAMN11008804, study PRJNA524170) | human gut metagenome | biome: Human fecal sample; material: Feces; isolation source: fecal sample from pouch patient p47 | host: Homo sapiens | place: Israel: Tel-Aviv | collected 2016-11-16 | reverse complement strand
CAGACTGCCAGAATATCTGCGTAATGCACTCCATCCAGGGACTGCGATGGCATAAATTGCTATTTTGTTAGCTGAAATATTGAATTTTCAAGGTGCGAAGCCCATTTGGGGTATGGGAAGTCTTAGTATATTGACTTAAAGTAAATAGATGCTGAAATAAAAGAGATTGCAGACAAAATCAGGAATAAAGTTCTGCAGTCTCTTTACTTTAAAAAAAATATGCAATATAATAGATAAAAATTCTATATACAGGAATTTTGCAAAAGGGAGGGACATGAATTGGATCGTTTGAATGAATTGATCGCAGAGAATCTGAAAGATATCCGAAAAGGAAAAGGACTGAGTCTGGAACAGGTGTCATCCCTTACCACAATCAGCAAAAGTATGTTAAGTCAGCTGGAAAGAGGAGAAGTGAATCCTACGATATCGACGGTGTATAAGCTGGCACTGGGATTGAAAGTACCGGTAACGGCATTTACCGCAGATAAACCGCAGCCGTTTTTCGGAACTGGCAAGAAAGAAGTAGATCCTTTGGCGGGTGATGATGGAAGATATCGTCTTTATCCGATTTTCAGCTTCCGGGAAGGACAGGATTTTGAGATATTTGACCTGGAATTTGACGAGGGAGGCATGATGCAGGCGAACCGCCAGATGAATGGTACGAGAGAATTCATTACCGTGTATTCCGGAGAATTGACACTGATCTTTAAAGATCATGAATATGTGCTGAAAGCCGGAGATGCGGCTTCGTATAATGCTTTTGATGATTATGTGTATAAAAATACAGGAAAGGGAATGGTGACTGCCAATATTGTAGTACACTATTCGAATTAGAAAGGAGTAACAGCATGGAAGACCAGAAACAGCGAGTATATGATGCGTTAAACAAGATGGGAATTAAGTACGAGGTGGTAGAACACGAGCCCGTGCATACAATGGAGGATATGGACCGGCTGGGACTCCCGGAAAAAGGAACATTGTGTAAGAACTTATTCTTAAGAGATTCAAAGGGAAAGAGACATTTCCTGATAACAGCTGATGAGAAGACAAAGGTAGATCTGAAGGCACTGGGAAGACAGCTTGGGGCAGGAACATTAAGCTTTGCTTCCGAAGAACGTCTGGAAAAATATCTTGGTGTAAAACAGGGAAGCGTTACACCTTTTGCCCTGATGAACGATACGGAACATGCGGTGGAATTCTTTATCGATAAAAACTTAAGCAGATGTAAAAGTATGGGAATTCATCCACTGGAAAATACAGCAACAGTATTCATATCCTTTAAGGATCTGGATAAATTCTTATGGAATCTGGATGTTGATGTAGTTAAGATTAAATTGTAAAAAGTTTATAGTTTTTTTATTGCATGTTTCCTCACGCAGAAGTAGAATAGAACAGTATATGATACGAAGCAACAGATGAAAGTGAGGATAATTATGGAAGAATGGCAGAACGGACACGACCAGCCAGGATACCATTATCACCAGGAGCAGGATAAAAAGCGAAAGCCAATTGAGACACCGGGAAAGCGTTTCTGGAAGATGTGGGGTCCACTCCTGATCAAATGGGGAATTGGAATCGGTGTAGGCATGGTAGTCATGGCGGCCATGATGGTGGCATATATGAAGACGCATTATCAGACGCAGGCGGCATTAGAAGCATTGATGTCTGATCAGAATAAGCTGATGGGCTTTTATGAGAAGATGTTGAATAAATATATTGATTATACAACATGGGTAGAAGGTCTGTCAGCGCTTGTTACGATTCCTGTGATGGCAATTTTGTATCACGGTGACAGAAAGAAAGAGAAAAAAGCAGGTATCATACCGGATAAAAAAGCACCTTTGTGGAAATATCCGGCGGCGCTTATTATGGCACTTGCCATGAGCCTGGGACTGAATAACCTGATCATCATCGGGAATCTGTCTGCGGTAGATGCAAGCTACAAGACAACGATGAATGCCATGTATTCGGTGCCGCTTGCTATACAGATCTTATGTCTGGCAGTACTGGTTCCGATTTGTGAAGAATATGTATTCAGAGGACTGTTCTTCAGAAGAATGGAAAAGGAAAGTTCGTTTGTATATGCGATGGTTTATTCATCAGTTGTATTTGGTGTATTACATGTGAATCTGGTACAGATGCTTTATGGATTTTTACTGGGACTGATGTTGGCATATGTATATGAAAAATACGGTTCGCTGAAGGCACCGGCAGCAGCACATATGGCGATGAATCTGTTGTCTGTACTGGCTACCAGATACGGACTCTATAACTGGATGTTGAAAGATAACATGCGGATTGGTGTGATCACGGTTGTATGTGCAATGATCGCATCAACAATGTTTGTTATGATCCAGCGGATTGAAGAAAAGCCGGAGCTAAAGACTGAAAATGAAAATCTGACAATGTAAATTGTCGGATTTTTTTGTACAAAACGCAAAGAAGACTAATAATCTGACAATTTATGGTAATTTTCCTCTTTACAATAGTAAAACCTTGTGATATAGTAGGAAAAAACAAAAGAAAGGAACAGGTGTATGAAAGAAGGAAATGTAGTCCAGCAACATGGACTGTATCGTTCCGAATTCGAACATGATAACTGTGGAATCGGTGCGATCGTTAATATCAAAGGACAGAAAAGTCACGATACAGTGGCAAACGCATTGAAAATCGTTGAAAATCTTGAACATAGAGCTGGCAAGGATGCCGAAGGTAAGACAGGTGATGGAGTTGGAATCTTATTACAAGTTTCTCACAGATTCTTCTTTAAAGTCTGTAAACCTCTCGGCATCTTTTTAGGTTCTGAAAGAGATTACGGAGTGGGAATGTTCTTCTTCCCGCAGGACGAATTAAAAAGGAATCAGGCAAAGAAGATTTTTGAAGTCATCGTCAAAAACGAAGGAATGAATTTCCTTGGATGGAGAGAAGTTCCGGTAAAGGCAGATGTACTTGGAAGCAGAGCAGTTGAATGTATGCCGTGCATTATGCAGGGATTTATTGAAAGGCCAAAGAAAGTAGAACAGGGTATTGATTTTGACCGTAAGCTTTACATTGTAAGACGTGTATTTGAGCAGAGTGCAGATGATACATATGTGGCATCCCTTTCCAGCCGTACTATCGCTTATAAAGGAATGTTCCTGGTAGATCAGCTTCGTCTGTTCTTCCCGGATCTGCAGGATCCTGATTATGACTCTGCGATCGCACTGGTTCATTCCAGATTCAGTACGAACACGAATCCAAGCTGGGAGAGAGCACATCCGAACCGTTTCATCGTACATAACGGTGAGATCAATACCATCCGTGGCAACACGGACAAGATGCGTGCCAGAGAAGAGAATATGGAATCTGAGTGTATGAAAGGAAAACTTCACGAAGTACTTCCGGCGGTCAATACCAGCGGTTCCGATTCAGCAATGCTTGACAATGCAATTGAGTTCATGGTTATGAGTGGCATGGATCTTCCGCTTGCAGTAATGATCGCAATTCCGGAACCATGGGCGAACAACAGAAACCTTTCCCAGAAAAAGAAAGATTTCTATCAGTATTATGCAACCATGATGGAACCATGGGACGGACCTGCGTCCATTCTGTTCAGTGACGGTGACTGCATGGGAGCCGTACTTGACAGAAACGGGCTGCGCCCATCCAGATATTATATTACGGATGACGATACACTGATCCTTTCCTCAGAGGTTGGTGTTTTAGATATTCCACCGGAGAAAATTGTAGTAAAAGAAAGATTGCATCCTGGCAAGATGCTTCTGGTTGATATCAAAAAAGGAAAAGTCATTGATGACGAAGAACTGAAAGAGACTTACGCAAGCAGACAGCCATATGGTGAATGGCTGGACAACAATCTGATCGAGTTAAAAGATCTGAAGATCCCGAATCAGAAAGTTCCTTCTTATACGGCAGAAGAATGCAGAAGACTTCAGAAAGCATTTGGATATTCTTATGAAGAAGTAAAGACATCCATTCTGAATATGGCGAAGAATGGTGCGGAAGGAACGGCTGCTATGGGTATCGATGCACCGCTTGCGGTATTATCAGATATGCATCAGAATCTGTTCGGATATTTCAAACAGCGTTTTGCACAGGTAACCAACCCTCCGATCGATGCCATCCGTGAGAAGGTCGTTACATCCACAACGGTTTATATTGGCGAAGATGGTAACCTTTTGGAAGAAAAAGCAGAGAACTGTAAGATGTTGAAGGTCAACAACCCGATCCTTACAGAGACAGACCTTCTGAAGATTAAAAATATGAAAGAAGACGGATTCAAGGTTGCAGAGATCCCGACAATCTATTATAAGAATTCAAGCCTTGAAAAAGCAATTGATTATCTGTTCATCGAAGTTGACAGAGCTATCCGCGAAGGGGCTAACATCCTGATCCTTTCAGATAGAGGAGTGGATGAATATCATGTGGCAATGCCGTCACTTCTGGTACTTTCCGGATTGCAGCAGCATCTGGTACGTACGAAGAAACGTACGTCTGTGGGAATTGTTCTGGAGACGGGAGAACCAAGAGAAGTACATCATTTTGCGACACTGATCGGTTATGGTGCATGTGCGATCAACCCGTATCTTGCACATGAATCCATCAAACAGCTTATTGATACCGATATGCTTCAGAAAGACTATTATGCGGCAGTTGATGATTATAACAATGCAGTGCTGGGAGGAATTATAAAGATTGCATCCAAGATGGGTATTTCTACAATCCAGTCTTATCAGGGAGCTAAGATTTTTGAGGCAATCGGACTGAAACAGGAATTCATTGACAAGTATTTTACGGACACGGTCAGTCGTATCGGCGGCATCGGAATCGAAGAAATTGCGGCGGATTATATCGCACGCCATTCTCAGGCATTTGACCCGCTTGGACTGGAAGTTGATATGACACTGAACAGCGTCGGACAGCATAAGTTAAAGAGTGGTGGAGAGAGACATCTCTATAATCCACAGACGATCCATATGCTTCAGGAATCTACAAGACGTGGTGATTATGATATGTTCAAACAGTATACGGATATGGTTAATGCAGAGGGAGAACATATTAATATACGTGGACAGCTGGAATTCAATTATCCGAAGAAAGGCATTCCGATTGAAGAAGTAGAAAGTGTAGATGAGATCGTAAAACGATTCAAGACAGGGGCCATGTCTTACGGTTCTATTTCTAAAGAAGCACATGAGACACTGGCAATCGCGATGAACCAGTTACATGGTAAATCCAACAGTGGTGAAGGTGGAGAAGAAATTGAACGATTGGATACCAACCGCTGTTCCGCAATCAAGCAGGTCGCTTCCGGACGATTCGGCGTAACTTCCAGATATCTGGTAAGTGCACAGGAAATCCAGATCAAGATGGCACAGGGAGCGAAACCAGGAGAAGGCGGACATCTGCCGGGAGGAAAGGTATATCCATGGATTGCCAAGACCCGTCATTCTACACCGGGAGTCAGTCTGATCTCGCCACCGCCACATCATGATATCTATTCCATCGAGGACCTTGCACAGCTCATTTATGACTGCAAGAATGCGAATAAAGATGCAAGGATTACGGTGAAACTGGTATCAGAAGCCGGCGTTGGTACTGTAGCAGCCGGTGTTGCCAAAGCAGGAGCCGGACTGATACTGATCTCCGGATATGACGGAGGAACCGGTGCGGCACCAAGAAGTTCGATCCACAATGCCGGACTTCCGTGGGAGCTTGGACTTGCCGAGACACATCAGACGCTGATCCAGAATGGTTTAAGAGAAAGAGTCCGCATCGAGACAGACGGTAAGCTGATGAGCGGTCGTGACGTGGCGATCGCAGCCATCCTTGGAGCAGAAGAATTCGGATTTGCTACCGCACCGCTGGTAACAATGGGATGTGTAATGATGCGTGTATGTAATCTGGATACCTGCCCGGTCGGAGTTGCAACACAGAATCCGGAACTTAGAAAGCGTTTCCGCGGAAAACCGGAATATGTTGTGAATTTCATGCGCTTTATCGCACAGGAACTTCGTGAATATATGGCAAAATTCGGTGTCCGTACACTGGATGAACTGGTAGGAAGAACAGATCTTCTGAAGGTGAAGGATGTGCCAACATCAGAACGTGCATCCACACTGAATCTGGAGCAGATTCTGGATAATCCTTATGAAGGCACAAAGACACCGATGACCTTCAATCCGAAGAAAGTTTTTGACTTTGAACTTGAAAAGACACTGGATGAAAAAGTTCTGGTAAAAGAACTTCTTCCTGCTGTAGAAAAGAAACAGAAGAGAAGCATTGAAATAGATGTAACAAATACAAACCGTACATTCGGAACGATCTTTGGTTCAGAGATTACAAGAAGATATCCGGAAGGTCTGGATGAAGACAGTTATGTAGTACATTGTAAAGGTGCCGGCGGACAGTCATTTGGTGCATTCATTCCAAAGGGACTGACACTGGAACTCACAGGTGACAGTAATGACTACTTCGGTAAAGGATTGTCAGGTGGTAAACTTGTCGTATATCCGCCGAAAGGAATCCGTTATAAAGCCGAAGAGAATATCATCATCGGTAACGTTGCACTCTACGGTGCGACAAGTGGTAAGGTATTCATCAACGGTGTGGCAGGAGAACGATTTGCAGTGCGTAACTCCGGCGCAACAGCTGTTGTGGAAGGTGTCGGAGATCACGGATGTGAATATATGACAGGCGGGCGTGTAGCTGTTCTTGGTGGAACAGGTAAAAACTTCGCAGCCGGCATGAGCGGCGGTGTCGCTTATGTACTGGATATGGAAAATGATCTCTATACAAGAGTCAATAAAGAGATGGTCCATATCGAACATGTGACAACCAAGATGGATGTCGGAGAATTAAAGAGCATGATCGAAGAACATGTTGCCAATACCAATTCCGAACTTGGTAAGAAGATCCTGGATAACTTTACAGAATACCTTCCAAAATTCAAGAAGATCATTCCAATCGATTATGAGCGGATGCTGACAACGATTCTTCAGATGGAAGAACAGGGCATGAGCAGTGAACAGGCAAAGACAGAAGCATTTTATGCGATCAAAGAAGGAAGATAGGGGGTAAGAACAGTGGGAAAAGCAACAGGATTTATGGATTATGACAGACAGGATAAGCCGGCTGAAGATCCAAAAGAACGAATTAAGCATTTTAAAGAGTTTCATACACCTCTGTCAAAAGAAGAACAGGAACTGCAGGGAGCCAGATGTATGGCGTGCGGCGTACCGTTCTGCCAGTCCGGTCAGATGCTGATGGGAATGGCAAGTGGCTGCCCGCTTCATAACCTGGTACCGGAGTGGAATGATCTGATCTTTCACGAGAACTGGGAAGAGGCATATTACAGACTGAAAAAGACGAATAACTTTCCGGAATTTACATCCAGAGTCTGCCCGGCACTTTGTGAGGCGGCATGTACATGTGGACTGAACGGAGAGGCAGTTTCAAGTAAGGCGAATGAATACAGCATTATTGAAAATGCATATAAAAAAGGTTACGCAACGGCAAAACCGGTGAAAGTAAGAACCGGAAAGAAGGTAGCGATTGTAGGATCGGGGCCATCCGGACTTGCGGCGGCCGATATGCTGAACAGAAGAGGTCACAGTGTGACGGTCTTTGAAAGAGAGGATAAGATCGGTGGACTTCTCCGTTACGGCATCCCGAATATGAAACTGGAAAAGCAGTTCATTGACCGGAAGATTGCGATTATGGAAGAAGAAGGAATCCGGTTCGTGATCGGATGTAATATCGGAAAAGATAAGAAAGCGGCTACATTATTAAAAGAATTTGATCGTGTGGTTCTTTGCTGCGGTGCATCCAACCCAAGAGATATAAAAGTTCCGGGAAGAGAAGCCGAAGGAATCTATTTTGCAGTGGATTTCCTGAAATCAACCACAAAAGCACTCTGGAAAAATGCAAAACAGAATGCAGACGGAACCTATGATCTAAACCTGAAAGACGGTACATACATTTCCGCAAAAGGGAAAAATGTTATGGTCATCGGTGGCGGAGACACCGGAAATGACTGCGTGGGAACATCCATGAGACACGGAGCCAAGAGTGTGCTGCAGCTTGAGATGATGCCGAAAGCTCCGGATGAACGTACCGAGATGAACCCTTGGCCGGAATGGCCGAGAGTCTGCAAGACGGACTACGGACAGCAGGAAGCTGCCGCTGTCTTCGGACATGACCCGAGAGTCTACCAGACAACGGTAAAAGAATTCAAAAAAGACAAAAATGGAAAAGTCTGCAAGGCAGTTCTGGTAAAATTAGAGCCTAAGAAAAATGAAAAGACAGGACGTATGATGATGACGGAAGTAGCCGGAAGTGAATATACAGTAGATGTAGATCTTGTATTAATCGCAGCCGGATTCCTTGGAAGCCAGGACTATGTCACGAAAGCATTTGGTGTGGAAGTAAATGAACGTACGAATGTGAAAACCGCGCCGGGAAAATATGACACGAATGTGAAAAATGTATTCACGGCAGGAGATATGCACAGAGGACAATCGCTGGTTGTATGGGCAATCCGTGAGGGCCGTGAAGCGGCAAGAGAAGTGGATATCAGTCTGATGGGATATACGAATATGTATGTGCAGTAAACGATTATGTGTCTGAACAGAACTGGAAAATAAGATAAAGATGAAAAATTCTTGAATAATCTGCGAGTACAATTTATAATAAGAAGAAACAGGCCGGAATCATATGTTCCGGCCTGCTAAATGTTACAAAATTATTAAAAAATGTTGCAATTTGTATTTGTGTGCGCTATAATAGGGAACAGATGTGAGAGATTGTTCTCATGACGAGGGGAAAATAATTAAAACAAATAAGAAAGAAGAGTGAGTATGAATAAACACGGAATCAGATTGATCACAGCAGTGGTGACAAGTTCAATGATTGTAACACCGGTTCTGGCAGCACCGTCTGTCGATGATTTGAAGAAGGAAAAAGCATCAAAACAGAATGAAGTCAGTTCGTTACAGTCACAGCTTACAACATTGATGGGAAAGGTTAATACACTGGAAAGTGAATTGATCCAGACAGGTGAGGATATTACAAAAGCACAGAGTGATCTGGTAGTTGCGCAGAAGAAAGAAAAAGAACAGTATGCAGCAATGAAGAAGCGTATTAAATATATGTACGAAGCCGGTAATGATTCAGCGTTTGAAACATTGGTCACATCGGATGATTTTACAGATCTCTTGAGCAAAGCAGAGTATGTTCAGAATGTACATAGTTATGACAGAAAACAGTTACAGGAATATGTAGAGACAAAGCAGCAGATTTCAGATTTGAAGGACAGTCTTGAAAAAGATCAGAAAGAACTGGAAAGCAAGCAGGCTGAATATGAGAAGCAGGGTGATAACCTGAATAACCTCATTACTTCCAAATCAGCAGAAGTTGCAAATCTTGATTCAGAGATTCAGGCAGCAGCAGAAGCGGCAGCCAGAGAAGCAGCAGAAAGAGCAGCAAGAGAGGCAGCAGCAAAAGAAGCGGAAAGACAGCAGGCAGCAGCAAGCAATCATAATGCAGCTTCAACATCGAATAGAAACAATACAACAAGCAACAGAAATAACACAACAAGCAGTTCAACAGCTACAAGCAACAGAAATAATACAACAAGCAGCTCAAGTGCATCTGTTGCGACAAAGCCATCCAATTCAAGCAGCAGTACTACAACGAGTGGAACGAATGCAAACGGAGGTTCAATCGTAAGCAGAGCATACAGCCAGCTTGGAAAACCTTATGTATGGGGTGCATGCGGACCAAACAGTTTCGACTGTTCCGGATTTGTAAGCTACTGTCTGACAGGAAGCTATACACGTCTTGGTACAACTCTTACATTTATGGGATGGACAAGGGTAAGCAACCCACAGCCTGGTGATGTTGTAACAACGGCAACTCACTGTGGTATTTATATCGGAAATGGTCAGATGATTCATGCTCCACATACAGGAGATGTTGTAAAAGTCGGACCGGTACAGTCTGGTATGATCTATGTGCGTAGATAATGAAAAGTAAATAAAATAAAAACCGGAATCAGGTAACTGGTTTCGGTTTTTATTTTTTATGCTAAAGTTTGCAGAAAAATAAAAGGAAAATCCTTGCAAATAGACAACCTTTATGGTAATATTAAAAAGTCGCAAAAAATCACGCATAGGCTTGTCCCGATGGTGCCAAAGCCTGGTAACAGGACGGTTTCGGGGACGTATAACAACATATGCGGAAGTAAAAAACCAATGGAGGAAAGAAACATGAGCGTTATTTCAATGAAGCAACTTTTAGAAGCAGGTGTTCACTTTGGACATCAGACAAGAAGATGGAACCCTAAGATGGCTCCTTATATCTACACAGAGAGAAATGGTATCTACATCATCGACCTTCAGAAATCTGTAGGTAAAGTAGATGAAGCTTACCAGGCAGTAGCTGATATCGCTGCAGAAGGCGGATCAATCCTTTTTGTAGGTACTAAGAAACAGGCTCAGGATGCTATCAAAGTAGAAGCTGAACGTTGCGGAATGTACTATGTAAATGAAAGATGGCTTGGAGGAATGCTTACAAACTTCAAGACAATCAAGAGCAGAATCGCTCGTCTGAAAAACATCGAGAGAATGTCAGAAGACGGAACATTTGATGTACTGCCTAAGAAAGAAGTTATCCAGTTAAAGAAAGAATGGGATAAACTTGAGAAGAACCTTGGCGGAATCAAAGACATGAAGACACTTCCAGACGCTATTTTCGTAGTAGATCCTAAAAAGGAAAGAATTTGTGTTCAGGAAGCACACACACTTGGAATTCCACTTATCGGTATCGCTGATACTAACTGTGATCCAGAAGAACTTGATTATGTAATTCCTGGAAACGACGATGCTATCCGCGCTGTAAAACTGATCGTTTCTAAGATGGCTGACGCTGTAGTAGAAGCTAACCAGGGTGTTGCAGGCGAAGAAGAGTATGTTGAAGAAGCTGAAGAAGCAGCAGTAGAAGAATAAGATTCTTAAAAAACATAATTGGAGGATAAGATCATGGCAGTTACAGCTAAGATGGTAAAAGAATTAAGAGAGATGACTGGTGCAGGAATGATGGACTGCAAGAAAGCTCTTAATGAAACAGATGGTGATATGGATGCAGCTATCGAGTTCTTAAGAAAGAACGGAGAAGCTAAGGCTGTTAAAAAAGCCGGACGTATCGCAGCAGAAGGTATTGTTATGGCTGATGTTAAAGAAGACAAGACAGCAGCTATCGTAGAGGTTAACTCAGAGACAGACTTCGTTGCTAAGAATGCTGAATTCCAGGGATTCGTTAAAGCTGTTGTTAATCAGGCAATCGCTTCTGAATCAACAGATATGGAAGGATTCATGGCTGAGGCTTGGAACGAAGATGCTTCTAAGACAGTTCAGGATGCATTAAATGAAAAAATCTCTGTAATCGGAGAAAAACTGAGCATCAGAAGATTTGAGAAAATCGTTACAGACGGCTGTGTAGTAGATTACATCCATGGCGGCGGACGTATCGGTGTTCTCGTAGAGGCTGATACAGATGTTGTTAACGACGAGATCAAAGCTTGTCTGAAGAACGTAGCTATGCAGGTTGCAGCTATGTCTCCAAAATATACTTCACGTGATGAAGTAGATGCTTCTTTCTTAGAGCATGAAAAAGAGATTCTTCTTGCTCAGGCTAAACAGGAGAATCCTAACAAACCAGATAACATCATCGAGAAGATGATCATCGGACGTCTCAACAAAGAGATGAAAGAGATCTGTCTGTTAGACCAGGTATACGTTCAGGACAGCGACCTTACAGTAGCTAAATACGTAGAGAAGGTAGCAAAAGAGAACGGAGCTAACATGACAGTTAAGAGATTCGTTCGTTTCGAGACAGGTGAAGGTCTTGAGAAGAAGAACGAAGACTTCGCAGCTGAAGTTGCAGCTCAGATGAACGCATAATCTTACAGTTCGCATAAGAATTTGAACCGTATTATTATCATGTAAATCAACGAAAAACCTTGAATTTCCTATGAAAATGGGATAATTCAAGGTTTTTTTGTGTGTTGGGAAATATAAATTTAAAAATTATTTTTTGATAATTATGGAAATATTTACCGATTGAAAGCAATAAATATATATACATATTCTAGAATACAAGAAAATATGGCTACTGAGCTTGAAAATATTTTGTCACAAAGGCCAAAAAAGTTAAATGTGAAGGTACAAGAGTTTGTTGCGATAAAAACTCTTGTCGATTTATTGCGGAATATGGAGACAGAGATAAAATATTTTGAAAATTTTTTTACTTCTTTTCATTATAAATGATGAATTAATGGGAGCGGAATTAAAGAAGAAAGTTGTGAGAAATGGTCTAAAATTATTGCAACTAATATGTGGTAAAGCCTGTGCTGGTAGCAGCATCGGTTAAAAATATAGAAATGCTAGACTTTAGCAGAGTAATAAGATAAAATAGAATTAATTATTTTTTGTCAGTACAAAGGTTAAAGGAGTTAGAAAAAATGTATGAAATCATGAGTGCAGATGAAGCCATCCGTCTGATCAGGGATGGAGACTGTATCTGTGTCAATTCATTTGTAGGAATAGAGAACCCGACAGAACTTCATGAAGCAATCTACCGGAGATATCAGAAGATGCAGTCTCCTACACATCTGACGATTGTATCCAGTGCGGGATTCGGCGTCTGGGATGAAGAACATAATGCAGAAGGATATATCAGAGAAGGTGCAGTAGACAAACTGATCTGTGGACATTTCGGAGCCATGATGAGCACAAAGAAACTGGTGCTGGAGGACCGTTTTGAAGCGTATAATCTTCCCCTTGGATGCATTTCTCATGCAATCCGTGCACAGGCCGGAGGTCTGCCGGGAGCCCTTTCGAAAGTCGGACTGGATATATTCGTAGATCCAAGAAGAGAAGGAGCTGGTATTAACCGCATATCCATCGATGATTCACTGGTAAAACATGTAGAAGTAGACGGGGACGAATTTCTGTATTACAAGCTTCCGAAGATTACGATCGCACTGATCAAAGGAACAGCAGCAGACAGAAAGGGAAATATCACATTCGATGATATGTTTATGTCCGGCGATGCTCTTTCCATCTGTCAGGCGGTAAAGGCAAACAGGGGAAAAGTTATCGTACAGGTAGACCGTCTGGTTGATACACCGTCGCGTCCACGTAACGCCATTATTCCGGGATGTCTTGTAGATGCAATCGTTGTGGCAGAGCCGGAAAAGAGAAACGAAGCGTATACGGCGCTTACGGGAAGCTTTGAGATTCCTTACAAGGACTGGTATACATGGAGTGAAAAGATCGAGAATGTATCGACCAAACCAAAAAAGAACAGTGTGACGGGAAATATCATTGGTAAGAGAGCTGCACAGGAACTTCGGGTGGATGATATCGTGAATATCGGAATCGGTATCCCAGAGATGGTATCCCGATATGCGAGAAAGAGCGGCATGCTGGATATGGTAACCCTTACGGTAGAGTCCGGTGGTATCGGCGGATTTCCGGTATCGGGAGAAGCATTTGGAGCTATGATTGGTGCAGCGTCAGTCTATGATATGGCGAACCAGTTCGACTTATATGATAACGGAGGACTGGACATCTGCTTTATGGGAGCTCTGGAAGTTGACAAATATGGCAACATCAATGCACACAGAGGACCTGGTGCATTTGCCGGAATCGGCGGATTTGCAAATATTACGGCAAAGACACCGACGGTTGTGTTCTGTATGACATTTGATGCCAAAGGTCTGGAGGTTACGCAGGAAAAAGGAGTGGTGACGATTCAGAAAGAAGGAGAAATTGCTAAGTTCGTAGAGAAGGTCAACAGTGTAAGCTTCTCTGCAAAGCGAGCGATAGAAAATGGACAAAAGGTGTTATATGTGACAGAACGCTGCGTGTTCAGACTGACACCGAAGGGATTGAAACTGATCGAGGTGTATCCGGGAGTAGATATGCAGAAAGATATTCTGGACAGGCTGCCGTTTGAGGTGGAGATTTAAATTGGGATTTATTTAATTCAGGAAGGCACGACGACCCGGACCTGCATAAAAAGTAGGAAGCCGTTCCTGTTCAGGTTCCGTCGGCGGGAAATACTAAAGCGTCAAAATTATGCTAAAAACGGGCTTTCGAAATTTCCTCTCAATTTGCAACTCGCCATTCGGCTCAAACAGGCAAATTTCGAAAACCCAACGCATAATTCTGACGCTTAACTATTTCCAACACCTTCTTCACATTTATTAACATTCACAGCCAGTCACGACTTGAAGGAAACAATAGATAAGGATTATTGTTCAGGTTCCATACCATAAGAAACACTAAGAGAGTCTGAATCACCTAAAAGCAAAGGAACTACGCTCAAACTCGGCGTTCGCCTCAAACACGTTCGCTTCGTTCCTTTAACGGTGCTTCTGACTCTCTAATTGTTTCTAACGGCATTCCACATTCACAATAATCCTTATCTATTGTTTCCTTCAAGGACTGAGAGGCCGCTTCTCCAGTTAATAAATTAAATCCCAAGAATTACAGAATATCAATATATTCTCCGGCCAAAGCTTTATTCATACTTCTGACTGCACAGAATTTTCCGCACATACTGCAGGTATCACTATGATCATCTTCCGGGCTTCGGCTGTCACGGATGGCTTTGGCTGTTTCAGGGTCTAATGCACAGGCATACTGTGCGTCCCAGTCAAGTTTCTGACGTGCTTCAGCCATTTTATCATCAATATCACGTGCTCCGGGAACACCTTTGGCGATGTCGGCAGCATGGGCAGCAATCTTGGAAGCAATGATCCCCTGTTTTACGTCATCTACATTAGGAAGCGCCAGATGTTCTGCAGGTGTTACATAACATAAGAATGCAGCACCATTCATAGCAGCAACTGCACCACCGATAGCGGATGTGATGTGATCGTAACCTGGAGCAATATCCGTAACAAGAGGGCCAAGTACATAGAACGGAGCACCCATGCAGATACTCTGCTGTACTTTCATGTTGGCAGCAACCTGATCAAGCGGTACATGTCCCGGTCCTTCTACCATTACCTGTACATTGTGGTCCCATGCACGTTTTGTAAGTTCTCCAAGACGCACCAGTTCTTCAATCTGGCATACATCGGTAGCATCGGCCAGACATCCAGGTCGGCATGCATCACCAAGGGAGATAGTAACATCATATTCTTCGCAGATATCAAGAATCTCATCATAGTGTTCGTAGAAAGGATTTTCTTCTCCGGTCATACACATCCATGCAAATACAAGACTTCCGCCACGGCTTACAATATTCATTTTACGTTTGTGTTTTTTTATCTGTTCAATCGTTTTACGTGTAATTCCGCAGTGAAGTGTGACAAAGTCCACACCATCTTCTGCGTGAAGACGGACAACGTCGATGAAGTCCTGCGCAGTCAGAGTTGCAAGATCTCTCTGATAGTGGATGACACTGTCGTATACAGGAACAGTACCGATCATAGCAGGACATTCATGTGTCAGTTTCTGGCGGAATGGCTGTGTGTTACCGTGGCTCGATAAATCCATGATGGCTTCAGCACCAAGATTTACAGCGCTCATAACTTTTTCCATTTCAATATTGTAATCCTTACAGTCGCGGGATACACCAAGATTTACATTGATCTTGGTACGGAGCATGCTTCCGACACCCTCAGGATCAAGGCTGGTGTGATTCTTGTTGGCACAGATTGCAACCTTGCCTTCAGCAACAAGTTTCATAAGTGCTTCTGTTGTCATGTTTTCTTTTTTTGCTACAATCTCAATTTCAGGAGTGACAATTCCTTTTCTTGCAGCATCCATCTGTGTTGTGTAATTTCTCATGTGTTTGCCTCCGTTAAAAAATTAAATATAAGGTTATAATGCGTCAGCAAAACACACAGATTTCGATGCAGGAAAACATTTCTCTACACAGATCTGAGGTTCATAAAAGAACTATGAAATTACTGACGCCTATATCAGATGGGAAAATCTGATACTTGTGTATGCGGTACAAGGTGGTGTCCCCAATGTACCGTTTCTAAACAACTCTTAACGAGTCGTTTTTATCATAGCCATTACGCCGCTTTTGTTCAGCGCTGTAATCAGCAGAAATGCAAGAATGCTTCCTGCAATAGTAGAAATCAGAAATGGAACTACATAGACAAAGATCCCGGCAGGAGTGATTCCCATAATATATACTGCAACAGGATAAGCAGCCAGGCCGCCAAGAATTCCTGTGCCGAGTGCCTCTGCAAGACAAGTCAGGCTGAGCTTGTGGCAAATGGAGTATACAAGTCCACAGCAAAGTGCTCCAACCATACTTCCGGGAAAAGCCATCATGCTGCCAAGACCAAGCAGATTTCGTAACAGGCTGGCACAAAATGCAATTCCTACACTGTACCAGGGCCCTAACGTGACTGCTGCCAGGATATTAATAATATGCTGTACAGGTGCACATTTACTGCCTGCAACCGGAAAGCTTAAGAAACTTCCGACGATGGCAAGAGCCGTAAATACACCGGCAAGAGCCAGTCGTCTTGTCCGTGAAGAGTCTGATGATAAAGTTGTGTGTGTCATAAATAAACATTCCTTTCATAAAAAAATACCCTTCATTCATAAAGCGGATGGAGGGTACAAAAAGCAAAAAAAGAAGAGATGCGGGGGCATCTCTGTCAAATCAATACATGGTATGAATCCCTCCGTTGGCATTATCCAAATCAGGTAAAGGGTCGAAACGGAATTACGCTTCCTCTCAGCCGGTTTTCACCAGCTCCCCCTGCTTATAAAAACTTTGTTCAATCGTTATTATAGTCTGGCATATCGGAAAATGCAAGAAAATTTTTCTGCCGGTAAGAAGAAGGGGGGATTTCATATGCTGTTTAAAAAGTCTGGAAAAATATAAGGAATCTTCATATCCTACAGATCTGGCAATTTGGGCAATTGGAAGATCTGTATTCTGCAAAAGTTCACAAGCTTTGCGGATACGGTAATCCAGAAGATATTCCTGTGGGGAGAAGCCGGTTACTTTTTTAAAAAGGCGATAAAGATAAGTACGTTCCAGTCCGAGAGAATCTGCAATTTCCTGAATGCTGAAAGAATGATCATAATTATTTTCAATGTATTGTAAAGAGTCTTCAACATAAGAACGCTTTTTAGCTTCCATTGTGGCTTTACTTATTGGACTTGTAACTGCTAAATTAGATATTTTCTTTGAAAGGAAAGTGCCAGAAGTGATCAGACTTTTGGTATCACCACTTCTTACGACATTAGTAAGTTCATTTTTATTATTCCTTTTGATTGGACCAATTGGAAGGGGATTAGCATCAGGAATTACAAATGTACTGGTGTGGATGACCAGAAACTTGGGAATTTTTGGATATGCTGCATTTTCAGGAGTTCAGCAGTTGATTGTTATTACTGGTTTGCATCATGTGTTTGGAGCAATTGAATCGCAGCTTTTGGTGGATACTGGAAGAAACTTTCTGAATCCGTTAATGTCTGTAGCAATCATTGCACAGGGTGGAGCAGTACTTGGATATATGGTGAGAAATATGAAAGATGCAAAGACAAAAGAACTTTGTATTCCAAGTTTTGTTTCTGTATTATTTGGAATCACAGAACCAGCACTTATGAATTATGTAATTGCACATGTTGTGGCTCTTGGAAATGGATTTTTGATTCATATTGGAATTAATACAGTTAATCTGAATGGAAAATATTTTGATGTACAGGCAGCTGTTGTTGATCAGGTGAAAAGGGGAGATATTCTTGTGACAGAGGACATAGAGAAGATAAAAGCAGAAGGTTATGATATGTCAGTGATGTTAATTGCTACAGATGTAAATGGAAGAAAAATAGGAAAAGAATCTCCGGGCAAAATAAAAAAAGGAGAAAAGATTGCTGAATTGGTATAAGTAATAAAAGTAAGAAAAGCGGAAGCTGGTGTAAAAAATAGTTTCTGCTTTTTGTGTTCCGGTTATTCTATAGATGTCGGATGATTTGATGTATACACGACATAGAAAGATATGCTAAAATAGAAAAAGATGTTGTTATAAAAACTGTACTGGAAAAGAAGCAGCGACAGACAGATGTATGGACTGGAGGTTCAAAAAAAGAATGAGAGAGAATAATCTAGAGAGGTTTATCAAAGCGCAGGAGTCAGAATTTAAGACAGCTCTTGCAGAGATTAAGAGTGGACATAAGAGAAGTTGCTGGATGTGGTACATTTTTCCGCAGATTCAGGGGCTGGGGAGTAGCGGTACTGCAATGTACTACGCTATTGAAGACTATGAAGAAGCTAAAGCATATATAGAAAACGCAGTGACAAATGCACATTTAAGAGAGAGTTCAGAGGCACTTTTGCAACTGGAATCAGATGATGCAACCAGAGTCATGGGATGGCCTGATGATCTGAAACTGCGTTCGTCAATGACGTTGTTTGCGCTGGCGGCAAAAGAGAATGAAGTCTTTCGGAGAGTACTGGATAAGTTCTTTGATGGAAAATTAGATGCGCAGACAGTAGATATCCTGGATATGAGATATCTGGTGATGAGAATTGATGAACCGGATTTTGGATGTGAAGGAAGACCGGACGGGGTAGAACCAATGGCTAAAGTAACCCTTCTGAAGCTGAAAAGTGAAGAAGAGATTCAGTTAGAGATTCCGGATGCGGAACTTTATCAGAAGGAGATTAATGAGGGCAATGAAGTGGCATTCAGTCCGGATGGGGTTATATTAAAACTTTCATAAACTATATGAAGCTATATGTGTGAAGCGTGGGGAGAACGTAAAAATGTGTGAAAAAGATCGCGTATGTGCTACATGAAAGGGGAGAGTGCAAAAATATGAAAAATAAAAAGGAAAAGAAGCAGGAAGAGGAAGAGCTGACCGGTATGGCGGCTGTATGGGATTATCTGAAAACATTTCTGATCATATTCTGTGTTGTATTTGCAATGAACAAACTGGTGTATATCAATGCCGTGATTCCGTCGGAATCTATGCAGAATACGATTATGAAAGGAGACCGGGTGCTGGGAAACCGTCTGGCATATATCAAAGATGATCCAGAGAGATATGACATTGTAATCTTCAAATATCCAGATGATCCGTCCAAGATTTTTATCAAGCGCGTGATCGGACTGCCAGGAGAGACGGTTACCGTGAAAGACGGGAAGATTTACATTGATGGAAAAGAGCAGACACAGGCGGTAAGCTTCTGCCCGGAAGAGATGGCAGGAAGCTTCGGACCTTATGAAGTTCCGGAAGATAGTTATTTTGTAATGGGGGATAACCGGAACAATAGTCTGGATTCCAGATACTGGGATAACACGTATGTAAAGAAAGAGGCAATTCTGGCCAAAGCAGGATTCCGGTACTGGCCGCTTAATAAAGTTGGATTTGTAAATAAATCTGCAGAAAAATAGTTGCAATTGTTTTCCGTGTTTTATATAATGAATAAAGTTTTGCGAGAAAAGGCTCTGAAGCGATATCAGGGTCTTTTCTTTATGTAAACACATAGAAGGCAGCTTGAAGATGAAAGATAGCGATATACACAGATGACGGAAAAGGAGGAAAACAGGATGGAAAAAGATATGACGGTCGGCACTCCCGGGAAGATCATTTTCAATTTTACAATGCCGATCTTTATCGGTAATATTTTTCAGCAGTTTTATAATATGGCAGATACGGTGATCGTCGGGAAATTTGTCGGTAATGCGGCACTGGCGGCGGTAGGAGCATGTGGAACACTGGTATTTCTGATCATTGGCTTCCTGCAGGGAGTTACGGCGGGATTTACGGTTGTTACAGCACAGCACTTCGGAGCCGGAAACATGAAGGCGATGAAGAAGTCTGTGGCATCCGGTGCGGTACTTACAGGGATCGTAACCGTTATTCTTACATTGCTGAGCATGATCAGTATGGCGAAGGTGCTGCATTTGATGAATACACCGTCAGACATGTATGGAGAAGCTTACGGATATATTATGGTCATTTGCGGTGGGATTGTGGCACAGGCACTTTACAATTATCTTGCAAGTGTATTAAGGGCACTGGGCGATAGTAAGCGTCCGCTTTATTTTCTTGTGATTGCAGCACTTTTGAATATTGTGCTGGATCTGGTGTTTATCATTGTATTTAGAATGGGAGCGGCAGGGGCAGCCTATGCGACAGTGATCGCACAGGGAATTTCGGGAATCCTGTGTCTGCTATATATTGCAAAGAAGGTTCCCGCACTGTATCTTCATAGAGAAGACTGGGAAATAGATAAGAATCTGGCCGGATGGCAGCTGAAGATCGGACTTCCGATGGCATTCCAGTATTCCATCACGGCGATAGGAACGATTGTTGTACAGTCTTGCCTGAATATCCTCGGTTCTACAGCTGCAGCCGGATTTGCGGCAGCAAGCAAGATCGAGCAGGTGTTTACGCAGGCCTACGTTGCGCTTGGTACAACGATGGCGACTTACTGTGCACAGAATATGGGGGCAGGGAAATATACGAGAATCCGTAAAGGATTTAAGAGTGCAACATTGATTGGATTTATTTATGCGGTTGTGACAGGTGTGATTATTTTCTTTGTCGGAAAATATATGACGATATTCTTTGTATCAGAGAATGTAAATCAGATCATGGAATATGTGGATATTTATTTGAGGTGTGTAAGCGTGTCATTCCTGCCTCTTGTTATTGTTAATTTGTATAGAAACGGAATTCAGGGGATGGGATATGGACTGCTTCCGATGACAGCGGGGATTGCAGAACTTGTCGGACGGAGCGGTGCATCGCTGATTGCATCACATTTTGGCAGCTATATGGGAATCTGTTTGGCATCTCCGGCGGCATGGGTGCTGGCGGGAACACTTCTTCTTATTATGTACTTTGAGATCATGAAAGGAAAGAAAGACAGAAATTTGAAAAATAGATAGAAAACGGAAAAGCAACTTGTTATAATAAAATATACGAATAAACATAGAAATATTGATGGGTGAAACAGCATGAATCAAAGAGTAATAAAAAAAGTCCGCTGTAATATCTGTTCAGCGGGATGTCCGATCGATGCTTATGTAGAAGAAGGAACGCTTGTGTCGGTAGAAGGCAGCCGAGATCTTCCGGGGCAGAGTGGAGGATTATGTTCTAAAGGAGCTGCTTCCAGGCAGTATGTTTATAACAAAGACAGGATTCTGTATCCGATGAAACGGATCGGAAAAAAAGGAAGCGGGGAATTTGAACGCATATCCTGGGATGAAGCGTATCGGATGATTGCAGAGAATCTTCTCAGGATCAAAAAAGAATATGGTCCGCAGGCGGCAGCATTTTATGCGGGATATCCGAAATGGTACAGACCGGCACTTCTGCGGCTTGCTAATGCTTACGGGTCTCCGAATTACTGTACGGAATCCAGTACCTGTTTTCAGTCGGCGGCAATGGCATGGAGATCTATTTATGGAAATGACATCTGCTTTCCGGATCTGATGCATGCACAGACGGTTCTCGTATGGAGTAACAATCTGTATCATTCCAATGTGGGAATGGCAAGACCTTATCAGTCGTTAAAAGCACGTGGGGCGAAGATCATAGCCGTAGATCCAAGAGAGACCGTAACGACGCAGGCAGCGGATATCCACTTGAAACTTTTGCCGGGAACGGACGGGGCACTTGCGCTGTCTATGGCACAGGTGATCATAGAAGAAGGGCTGTATGATAAAGAATTTGTAGAAACATATGTATATGGTTTTGAGGAGTATCAGGCGTATGTGAATCAGTTTCCGCCGGAAAAAGCAGAGAAGATCACCGGTGTAGATAAAGAACTGATCCGTGAGGCTGCCAGAATGTATGCGTCTAACGGTCCGGCTGGCATAATGTTTTCAGCGTCTCCAGTTGTACATAATATTAATGGAATGCAGAATTACCGGGCAGTGATGTGTCTGATCGCACTTACCGGCAACTATGATATCCCGGGTGGCAATCCGTCAAGACCGGGTCCGGTGTCTCCTTGCAATGAATATGGAAAAGTAAAACGGCTGGATACGATAGAAGCCATCGGTGAGAAAGATTTTCCGGCATGGTTTGATCTCCCGTGTGAGGAAGCGCAGTGTACAAGAATTGCAGATTATATTCTGAAGGAAGAACCATATCCGCTGAAAGCTGTGGTGGGATTCGGCCTGAACCACAGAATGTGGCCGGAACCGGAATATTTTCAGAAGGCGTTAGAAGCGTTGGATTTTTATGTGAATGTAGATCTGTTTTTTTCAGATTCAAGCAAGATGGCAGACCTGGTTCTTCCGGCAGCGTCTTCCTTTGAACGAGATGTTGTGCTGAATGGACGGGGAGGAATGTTCTTCCTGTCAGAAAAAGCAATCGAACCGGTCGGAGAGGCGAAGAATGATATTGAGATCATGATCGGTATGCTTCGTGCCATGCAGTTACATGATGAAGCATTGGAACATGGCTATGAGAAATATATGGAATATATTCTGGAGCCATCCGGTGTCACACTGGAGGAATTGCGGGCGCATCCGGAAGGGGTAAAAGGACGTGTGATCATTCCGCCTGCATTTAAGAGATATGAAAAAGAAGGCTTTCATACACCATCCGGTAAGGTGGAATTTGTATCACAGATACTCGAACGTTACAAAGACAGCCACGGATATTCCGGACTTCCGGAATACAGAGATTTCCGTGAGGTGTCAGGCATGGACAGGGAAGCATATCCACTGATTCTGAATACCGGTTCCAGAAAACCACAGCTTTTCCATGCAAGAACATACCGGGTACCGTGGCTTGCAGGACTTGAAAAGGCAACACTGGTAGAAATCCATCCGGAAGATGCGAAAAAGTATGGTATTGCAGATGGTGACATAGTGAGGGTATCTTCCCCGGTGGGAAGTATGTGCGGAATTGCGGCGGTTTACTTGAACAGCCAGCCGGGAATTGTACACGTCTATCATGGCAATGCAAAGGGTGAGGCAAATGATCTGATAGACAGAAATTATCTGGATCCAATTTCAGGATTCCCGGGATATAAAAGTTATTTCTGTAAAATCGAGAAAGAAAAAGGCGAGGTGAAGGCATGAGTTACCGATTAAAATTTGATCCGGATAAATGTGTCGGCTGTTATGCCTGTCATATAGCCTGTCTGGATGCACACCATGATGTGGAAGATGTAGATGCAAAGAGCCATCGGACGGTCAAAAAGGTAGTGAAAAATCAGTTTGAAAAGAATATCTGTCCGGGCTGTGCTCACTGCGGTATCTGTATCAAAGCCTGTCCGGTGCAGGCAATTTACAAAGATCCGAAGACTGGATTTGTACTGACAGACAAAGAAAAATGTATTGGATGTCATGCCTGCGAAAAGGTCTGCCCGAAAGACGTGATCCATTTTGACAAGGACGGAAAAATGGAAAAGTGTGACGGGTGTATTGAAAGAATCAGGGAAGGGCGGGAACCTGCCTGCGTCAGAGTCTGTTTTCCCGGTGCGATCACACTGGAATAAAGACGAATAGATAAAAAGGTGAGACTGATAAAAATAAGAATAGATGAAACTGGATAAAGCTAAGTAAAGAGAGATAAGGATAAAGGCGTATGTTAAAAATCAAGGAATATGTGAAGGCAGAAAGTCTGGAACAGGCATATGAACTGAACCAGAAGAGGACGAACTGCATTCTGGGCGGCATGTTGTGGCTTAAGATGTCGAACCGGAATGTACAGAAAGCGATTGATCTGTCAGGACTTGGTCTGAATCAGATCGAAGAGACAGAAGAAGAATTCCGGATCGGATGTATGACGACACTCCGTGAACTGGAATGTCATGAAAGATTGAACCAGTGGTGTGAAGGCGCAGTAAAAGATGCGGTCAGTGATATTGTCGGCGTACAGTTTCGGAACCTTGCAACGATTGGTGGAAGTATATTCGGACGCTATGGATTTTCGGATGTACTGACGGTGTTTCTTGCAATGGACAGTTACGTAGAACTGTATAAAGGAGGGATTGTTCCATTACAGGAATTTGCGCAGATGAAAAGAGACAATGACATTTTAGTCAGAGTCATTGTAAAAAAGGATCAGAGAAATATGATCTATCTGGCACATAGAAATTCCAAGACAGATTTTCCGGTATTGACATGTGCGGTTTCAGTAAATGCTGAAAATGGATGCGTATGTATCGGTGCAAGACCGCAGAAGGCGGTTCGACTGGAACTGACAGAAGCAGTCAGAGAAAAAGTATGGAGTGGTGTCTGTACTGAAGAAGAGATGAAGAAAGAGGCAGAATGCATTGCTTCACAGGTGAAGACGGACAGTAATATGCGCGCCGGCAAAGAATACAGAAGCCGTCTGGCATATGTTCTGATCCGCAGGACATTGGAAGCACTGAATACAAAAGGAGGAGATCAGTAGGATATGAAAGTAAAGATTCTTTTAAATGGGACAATGAGAGAAGCGGAAATATCCAGCGATCAGCTTCTGATCGATTTTGTCAGAGATCATGGATGCTATAGTGTAAAACGTGGATGTGAGACGTCGAACTGCGGTCTGTGTACAGTGTTTGTAGATGATAAACCGGTATTATCCTGTTCGATGCTGACAGCCAGAGTCGACGGATGCAAGGTAGATACGTTAGAAGGACTTCAGGAAGAAGCAAAAGAATTCGGTGCATTTGTTGCAGATCAGGGTGCAGAACAGTGCGGTTTCTGCAATCCGGGAATGATCATGAATGCAATTGCCATGTTCCGCGAGAATCCGGAGCCGACAAGAGAAGAGATCAAGGCATATCTTGCGGGAAATCTTTGCAGATGTTCCGGATATGAAGGACAGCTTCGTGCAATGGAAGCATTTATCGAATACAGAAAGAAAGGAGAAAGATCATGAAAGCAGTCGGACAACCGATAAGAAAAAAAGACGCAATGGCACTGGTGACAGGAAAACCGGTATTCATGGATGATCTTGCTCCAAAGGACTGCCTGATCGTAAAGGTACTCCGAAGCCCGCATGCCAATGCGATCGTAAAATCAGTAAAGACAGATGTGGCAAAAAGAGTGCCGGGGATCGAAGATATCTACACGTGGGAAGATGTACCACATGAAAGATTCACCACAGCGGGACAGACATATCCCGAACTCAGTCCGTATGACCGTCTGATCCTTGACCAGCATGTCAGATATGTGGGAGATCCTGTGGCAATCGTGGCAGGAGAGAATGAAGCGTGTGTGGATAAGGCACTTAAGATGTTGAAAGTAGAGTATGAAGTACTTCCGGCAGTACTGGATTTCCATACAGCAAAAGATAACGAAGTACTGGTACATCCGGAAGACAACTGGAAGGCACTTTGCCAGGTCGGCGCAGATAATAAGCGGAACTTATGTGCATGTGACAGCACTGAAGACGGGAATGTAGAGGCAGTGCTGGCTGACTGTGATGAAGTTGTGGAAGGCACTTATCATGTAAGAGCAGCGCAGCAGGCCATGATGGAGACATTCCGTACGACATGCTTTATGGATGCTTATGGAAGACTGAATATCTTAAGCTCTACACAGATTGTATATCATGTAAGACGTATCATTTCCAATGCACTTGGAATTCCGAAATCCAGGATCCGTGTCAGCAAACCGAGAATCGGAGGCGGATTTGGTGCAAAGCAGTCGGTCGTGGCGGAATTATTCCCGGCATTTGTCACATGGAAGACGGGAAAAGCTTCGAAGATGATCTTTACAAGAGAGGAATCGCAGATCGCATCGTCTCCGAGACATGAGATGGAAGTACATGTCCGTCTGGGTGCATCGAAGGAAGGAAAGATCCGTGCGATCGATGTATATACACTGTCGAATACAGGCGCTTACGGAGATCACGGACCGACGACTGTTGGATTGTCCGGTCATAAATCGATCCCGTTGTATAGTTCGGCAGAAGCACACCGTTTTACATACGATGTTGTGTATACCAATCATATGGCTGCCGGAGCATACAGAGGATATGGCGCGACACAGGGACTCTTTGCAGTGGAATCTGCAGTAAATGAAATGGCAGAACGATTACATATCGATCCGGTAGAATTCCGTCTAAAAAATATGGTAAGAGAAGGCGATGTGATGCCTGCATATTACGGTGAGACGGCACAGAGCTGTGCACTTGACCGCTGCCTGGAGCGGACTGCGGAACTAATCGGCTGGAAGGACAAGTATCCGTGTAAAGACATGGGAAATGGTAAAGTTCGAAGCGTCGGTATTGCAATGGCAATGCAGGGGTCCGGAATCTCGGGCGTAGACGTCGGCTCCGCGACAATCAAGATGAATGATGACGGATTCTATACACTGATGATCGCGGCAGCAGATATGGGAACCGGATGCGATACGATCCTGGCACAGATGGCAGCAGAGTGTCTGGACTGTCCGGTGGAAAGAATTGAAGTACTCGGTGCCGATACAGATGCGTCGCCATATGATTCCGGATCTTATGCGTCAAGTACTACGTATATAACAGGTAAGGCAGTAGAAAAAGCATGCCAGAAGCTGATTGCCAGAATCCTTGAGATTGCATCAGGAATGCTGGAGGCACCTGTGGAAGAACTGGTATTTGCAAGCGATCATGTAGAATGGCCGAAAGAACAGAAGAGTGTATCATTGGAAGATATCGGTACGAAATCCATGTGCGGTAATGGCTGTGCGCTTGAGGTGACAGAAAGTAATACGTCTCCGACATCACCGCCGCCATTCATGGCAGGGGCAGTAGAGATCGAACTCGACAAAGAGACCGGTCATGTGGAAATCCTGGATTATAAGGCTGTCGTAGACTGTGGAACCGTTGTCAACCCGAATCTTGCAAGAGTGCAGACAGAAGGCGGGCTTGTACAGGGAATCGGAATGACGCTTTATGAGAATATCCAGTATAATGAAAAGGGAAGAATGCTGAATAACTCATTCATGCAGTATAAAGTACCATCCAGAAGAGATATGGGAAATCTGCAGGTCGAATTTGAAAGCAGTTATGAACCGACCGGTCCATTCGGTGCCAAATCCATCGGAGAGATCGTAATTAACACTCCGGCACCGGCGCTTGCACAGGCGATTGCGAATGCAACCGGCATCTGGTTCAAAGATCTTCCAATCACCAGCGAACAGATTGCAATGGGCGTTCTGGAGAAAGAACTGGCAAAATAAAATATATTAGAAAAATATATAGTGAAACTATTTGCAATCAGACGCAAAAGTTATTACAATATTGGGTAACGTTTAGAAAAAATATGTGGAGGCCGCTAAGATGCAGTTATTAAAAGACAGAATCCGCAAGGATGGCAAGATAAAAGAAGGGAATGTCTTAAAAGTGGACAGCTTTCTGAATCATCAGATGGATGTAAAGTTATTTCAGGAGATTGGAAAAGAATTTAAGAGAAGATTTGCAGATGAAGAGATCACAAAGATTCTTACCATAGAAGCTTCCGGTATCGGCATCGCATGTGTTGCAGCAGAAGTATTTGATGTTCCTGTTGTATTTGCTAAGAAGACACAGACCAAGAATATTGCCGGAGATGTGTACACTACAAAAGTAGAATCATTTACACACGGAAGAGTGTATGACATTATTGTTTCCAAAGAATTCCTCGGAAAAGGTGACAAGGTACTTCTGATCGATGATTTCCTTGCGAATGGAAAAGCTCTGGAAGGACTTGCAGAACTGGTTACAAAGTCAGGAGCTGAGCTTGTCGGAGCCGGAGTTGTGATCGAGAAGGGATTCCAGGTCGGAGGAGATATCATCCGTTCCAAAGGTATTCATCTGGAGTCATTGGCGATCGTAGAAAGCATGGATGAAAAGACAGGAGAAGTGGTTTTCCGCGATTAATAGATAAAAATTCAAAGGATTTTTAAGGGAATGTGAGGCTTTCATATTCCCTTTTTTTTATTCCTATGTTATACTTTATGATAAGTATGTGAATGCATAAAGAGAACTTATGGTAAGGAGTAAGAACTTATGAAAAGAGTATTGTTAAAACTCAGCGGGGAGGCTCTCGCAGGCGATAAAAAGACAGGATTTGACGAAGCTACCTGTATGGGTGTAGCCAAGCAGGTAAAGCAGCTTGTAGATGATGGGGTACAGGTTGCAATCGTAACAGGTGGAGGTAACTTCTGGAGAGGAAGAACCAGTGAGACGATCGACCGTGTGAAGGCTGACCAGATCGGAATGCTTGCAACAGTTATGAACTGTATCTATGTATCTGATATTTTCCGTTATGCAGGCATGAAGACAGAAGTATTTACACCGTTCGTATGCGGTGCATTTACCACACTGTTTTCCAAGGATGCAGCAGTAGAAGCATTGAATGAAGGAAAAGTTGTATTCTTTGCAGGCGGAACAGGACATCCATATTTTTCAACAGATACAGGTGCAGTTTTAAGAGCCATTGAGATCGAAGCAGATGCAATGTTACTGGCAAAAGCAATTGACGGTATCTATGACAGTGATCCGAAGGTAAATCCGGAAGCGAAGAAGTACGATGAGATATCTATTCAGGAGATTATCGATAAGAAGCTGATGGCAGTAGATCTTACCGCTTCTATCATGTGTCTGGAGAATAAGATGCCGATGCTGGTATTCGGATTAAATGAGGAGAACAGCATTGTTGAGACAATGAAGGGTACATTTACAGGAACAAAAGTAACTGTATAAAAATGCAGATAAGCAGATAAAAGGAGATAACACTATGAATGAAAGATTAAAACCATTTGAAGAAAAAATGAAGAAAACAATCGGAAATCTGGACGGAGAACTTTCTGCAATCCGTGCAGGCCGTGCAAATCCGAACGTTCTGAATAAGATCATGGTAGACTATTATGGAACACCGACACCAATCCAGCAGGTAGCAAACGTATCCGTACCGGAAGCACGTATGATTCAGATCCAGCCATGGGAAAAGAAAATGGTAAGAGAGATTGAAAAAGCAATCATGACTTCAGATCTGGGGATTAATCCGACGAATGACGGAACAACTGTACGTCTTCTTTTCCCTGAATTAACAGAAGATCGAAGAAAAGAACTGGTAAAGGATGTTAAGAAAAAGGGCGAAGCAGCCAAAGTTGCGATTCGTAATATCCGTCGTGATGGAATCGATTCTGTTAAGAAACTGAAAGGTTCCGATGTGTCAGAAGATGAAATGAAAGATATGGAAGATGATCTTCAGAAACTGACAGACAAATATGTAAAAGAAGTTGATAAAGCTGTAGAAGCAAAATCAAAAGAGGTTATGACAGTATAAGACCTGTAAGAGAGAAAGCAGTGTACAACAAGAGGGGGATAAGATCTGTGAATTCGGATCTTGCCCCTCTGTTCTTGTATATCTAAGTATGCGGGTATGATACATTATGTGTTAGTAGTAGGAGGAAATGATCATATGAATGTACCACAACATGTTGCAATCATATTAGATGGTAACGGACGCTGGGCAAAGGCAAAGGGTATGCCGCGTAATTACGGCCATGCGCAGGGAAGTAAGAATGTCGAGCGTATCTGTGAAGAAGCGTGGAGAATGGGAATCAAATACCTGACTGTCTATGCATTCTCGACAGAGAACTGGAACCGTCCGGAAGAGGAAGTGAATGCACTGATGAAGCTTCTTCGTAATTATATGAAGACGTGTCTTAAGACGGCTGCGAAGAATGATATGAAGGTCCGTGTGATCGGTGACATTACCAGATTGGATGAAGATATTCAGAAGAGAATCCTGGAACTGGAAGAGGCGACAAAGAATAACGGAGGATTGAATTTCCAGATTGCCATTAATTACGGAAGCCGTGACGAGATGGTGCGCGCAGTCCGCAAGCTTGCAAAAGACTGCGTAGATGGAAAAGTGAATCCGGATGAGATTGATGAGAAGACATTTGAACAGTATCTGGATACGAAAGGAATCCCGGATCCGGATCTTTTGATCCGTACCAGCGGGGAACTCAGACTTTCCAATTATCTGTTGTGGCAGCTTGCTTATACAGAATTTTATTTTACAGATGTTCCGTGGCCGGATTTCAGTAAAGAAGAACTGGAGAAGGCGATTGAACAGTACAATCACCGTGACAGACGTTATGGCGGTGTGAAGGAGGAAGAAGAACAGAATGTTTAAGACGAGATTATTAAGTGGAATCGTTCTGGTCATCATATTGATCGCTACGGTAGGAACCGGCGGCGGATTGTTATTTGGATTTCTGGCAGTGATCAGTCTGATTGGACTGTCAGAACTTTATAAAGTAGTTGATGTGCAGAACAAGATATTAGGATTTACCGGTTATCTGGGAGCTGTTGTATATTATGCACTTTTATATACTGATCAGATGCAGTATGTAACACTGCTTACCATTGCTTTCCTGGTTGTATTGATGGCGGTATATGTATTTTCATTCCCGACATTTAAGGCAGAGCAGGTAATGACGGTATTCTTTGGAGTATTCTATGTTGCTGTGATGTTGTCTTATGTGTACCAGACAAGAATGCTGGAAGACGGAGCAGTTGCAGTATGGCTTATTTTCTTAAGTTCCTGGGGATGTGATACCTGTGCTTATTGTGCGGGAATGCTTCTTGGAAAGCATAAGATGGCACCGAAGTTAAGCCCGAAGAAATCTGTGGAAGGCGGAATCGGTGGAATCGTAGGTGCAGCACTTCTTGGTGCAATCTTTGCATTTGCAGCAAATAAGATCACGGGAGCCGGGGTAAATCCGGCACAGTATGCGGTTATCTGCGGTGTCGGCGGAATGATCTCACAGATCGGAGATCTCGCAGCGTCTGCGATCAAGCGTAATCATGACATCAAAGACTATGGAAAACTGATTCCGGGACATGGCGGAATCCTTGACCGATTTGACAGTGTTATCTTTACGGCACCGATCATTTATTATCTTGCAATATTCCTTGCAGGCAGATTGTAGGAGGTAAGAGATGAAGAAGATAGCGATTTTAGGTTCTACAGGTTCTATCGGGACACAGACACTGGAAGTTGTAAGAGAGAACGGGGATATCGAAGTTCTGGGACTGGCAGCGAGAAGGAATATCAAGATGCTGGAAGAACAGATCCGTGAATTCCATCCACAGATCGTGGCTGTGTGGTCCGAAGAAAAAGCAGAGGAATTACGTGTAAATGTAGCAGATACCAGTACAAAGATCGTCGCAGGTATGGATGGACTCATAGAAGTCGCAACGATGGCTGGTACAGAGATTCTGGTAACGGCAGTTGTCGGTATGATCGGTATCCGTCCGACGATTGAAGCAATCAAAGCGGGAAAAGATATCGCACTTGCCAATAAGGAGACACTGGTTACAGCGGGACATATTATTATGCCGCTGGCAAAAGAGAAAGGAGTATCGATCCTTCCGGTAGACAGTGAACACAGTGCCATCTTCCAGTCGTTACAGGGAAATGCGCACGGAGCACTTCACAAGATTCTTTTGACGGCGTCTGGCGGGCCGTTCCGAGGAAAAAAAGCAGAAGAGCTGATGGAGATTAAGGTGGAAGATGCATTAAAGCATCCGAACTGGTCGATGGGACGCAAGATTACGATCGATTCGTCAACGATGGTCAATAAGGGACTGGAAGTAATCGAAGCAAAATGGTTGTTTGATGTCGATGTGGATCAGGTACAGGTTGTGGTACAGCCACAGAGCATTATCCATTCCATGGTAGAATATGTCGATGGTGCCATTATCGCAGAACTTGGAACACCGGATATGAAGCTGCCGATCCAGTATGCACTGTATTATCCGGAACGAAGATTCCTCCCGGGAGACAGAGTGGATTTCTGGAGCCTTGGAAAACTGGAATTTGAGAAACCGGATACAGATACGTTCTATGGACTGGAACTTGCCTACGAGGCAGGACGAAAAGGTGGAAGTCTTCCGACCGTCTTTAATGCGGCGAATGAACTTGCGGTCAGCCAGTTCCTGAACAGAGAGATCAAATATCTGGAGATCACAGAGATCATTGAGGACTGTATGAAGGCGCATAAGAATATTGAGAATCCAACGCTGGAACAGATTCTGGAGACAGAGGCAGCGACGTATGAGAGAATCAACAGCAGGAGGTAATATTTAATTTGGGAATTATATTAGCAATTTTATTATTCAGCTTCATCATATTTTTCCATGAACTGGGTCATTTCTTACTGGCAAAGAAGAATGGAATTGATGTAGATGAATTTGCTATCGGAATGGGACCGGCAATTTTCTCGAGGGAATATAAGGGAACAAAATATGCCGTCAGAATCCTTCCAATCGGAGGATTCTGCGCGATGGGAGAAGACGAAGAAGCAACGGATTCACCGAATAACTTTAACAACAAATCCGTATGGGCAAGAATTTCTGTCATTGCGGCAGGCCCGATCTTCAATTTTATCCTTGCATTTATCTTTGCAGCAATCATCACCGGTATGGTCGGTTATGACAAGCCCGTGATCGGCGGAGTGGAATCCGGTTATCCGGCGGCCGAAGCCGGTCTGCAGAAAGGCGACGAGATTGTGAAGATGGGAAATAAAAAGATTCACATTTTCCGTGAGGTCAGCTTTTATAACCAGTTTCATGCTAATGAGGATGTGGTTGTAACTGTATTAAGAGATGGAAAGAAAAAGACGGTTACACTGACTCCGAAGATGGATAAGGAACTGGGATATAAGAGACTGGGGATTGCAAGTTCCGGCTATACAAAAGCCAATCCACTTACGGCAATCCAGTACGGCGGCTATGAGGTGAAGTTCTGGATCTGTACGACAATAGACAGTCTGAAGATGCTGGTTACAGGTCAGATCGGTGTAAATAAACTATCGGGGCCTGTAGGAATTGTAAGTACGGTAGATACCACGTATAAAGAAAGCCGTTCTTATGGAGTGTTCGTAGTGATCGCACAGATGTTGAATATGGCAATCCTGTTATCTGCGAACCTTGGTGTGATGAATCTGCTTCCGCTTCCGGCACTGGACGGAGGACGTCTGGTCTTCCTGTTTATAGAGGCAGTCAGAGGAAAGCGTGTGCCGCCGGAGAAGGAAGGATATGTGCATTTCGCAGGAATCGTGCTTTTGATGGCGTTGATGGTGTTTGTGATGTTTAATGATGTGCATCGGATATTCTTTGCCGGGTAGAAGAAATTTTGTTTTATATGTATAATTAAAAATAGATACAAGTGTTAATTACAATATAAAGCTATCACCTGTGAAAGGATGTGATCATATGCCATTATTAAAAGATGACCATTATACTATCGAAGATATCTATGCTCTTCCGGAAGGAAAACGGGCAGAACTCATTGACGGACAGATTTATGATATGGCACCGCCAAGCTATCAGCACCAGCGGCTTGTAATGGAACTATCTGCTACATTAAGAGACTATATCAAGACAAAAGGAGGTCCTTGCGAGGTTTTACCTGCGCCATTTGCAGTTTTCTTAAATCAGGATGATTACAATTATGTGGAACCGGATATTTCGGTAATTTGTGATCCCTCAAAAATTACGGATAAAGGATGCAACGGTACTCCTGATTTCATTATTGAGATTGTATCACCGAGCAGTCAGAGAATGGATTACCTGACAAAACTTTTCAAATACCGTACCGCCGGTGTTCGGGAATACTGGATTGTCAATCCACTGAAACAGACTGTACAGGTGTACTCTTTTGAGGGGACGGAGGATTCTACGCAATATTCCTTTGATGATGAAGTTACTGTGACGATTTATGGTGATCTTAAGATTTGTGTTGCAGATTTACTGGAATAATTACTACTATTTTTATAATTTTATTTTTAAATCGGAAAGAAATCAAAAATGAGATCTTTCCGATTTTTTGTGCCCCTGGCAGCGCACATCGCTAATGGATGCAAGTATTTTGAGACTATGAAAAAGGAAAGCGTTGTTGATGTGAAGAATAGTTTGTGATATTCTGATAAAAACAGAAGTTTTCTAATATATCAAATGGGATTCTTGTAAATAGATGTATTAGTATATGAAATAAAAAACAATGGCAGTGGAGGAAATAAAATGGCAGAAACAGAAAACAGTAAAGATTTGATCAGCGTGTTGTGGAGTGGGGCAGACATACTACGGTCTAAAATGGATGCAAATGAATATAAAGATTATCTGTTGGGAATTGTATTCTACAAGTATTTATCAGATTCATTTTTGATAAAAGTCTATGACATGATCTGTGACGATAAACCAAAGTCGTTAAAAGAAGCATTGGAAGCATATAAAGAAGAATTAAAAGGTGAATATGCAGAAGATTTGGTTAAGGAAATGAGAGATGAATGTCACTATGTAATAGAACCAGAACTGACATATACGTATTTTGCAGATGCAGCCAGAAATAATGCATTTAATCGTGAGCAATTACAAAAGGCATTTAACAATATTGAACAAAGTGATCCGATATTTGCTGATCTTTTTACCGATATTGATCTGTATTCAAACAGATTGGGAACAGGAGATCAGAAACAGAGCGATACAGTTGCAAATTTAATTAAAGAAGTTGATAAGGCTGATTTATTAAATTCAGATGCAGAAATATTAGGGAATGCATATGAGTATCTGATCGGTCAGTTTGCATCCGAGACGGGAAAGAAAGCTGGAGAATTCTATACACCACAGGCCGTATCAAAAATATTAACCAGAATTGCGATTGCCGGACAGGAAGAAAAGAGAGGTCTGTCTGTATATGATCCTTGTATGGGATCCGGCTCACTGCTTTTAAATGCAAAGAAATATTCTGAACAGCCACAGTATATTAAATATTATGGTCAGGAATTAAATACTTCAACATATAATCTCGCCAGAATGAATATGTTCCTTCATGGAATCGTAGCAGAAAATCAGAAACTTCGGAATGGTGATACCTTAGATGGAGACTGGCCGACAGATGAAGAAACAGATTTTAACATGGTACTTATGAATCCTCCGTATTCGGCAAAATGGAGTGCCACTGCAGGATTCTTACAGGATGAGCGTTTCAGTGAATATGGAGTGTTAGCACCAAAATCAAAAGCGGATTATGCATTCTTATTACATGGATTATATCATCTGAAAAATAATGGAACGATGGCGATTGTATTACCACATGGAGTACTTTTTCGAGGTGCGGCAGAGGGGAAAATCAGAGAAAAATTACTTAGAGCAGGTAATATCTATGCGGTCATTGGACTTCCGGCAAACTTATTCTATAATACGTCCATTCCTACATGTATTATTGTATTGAAAAAACACAGAGATGGCAGAGATGTATTATTCATTGATGCGTCTAAGAAATTTAATAAAGGCAAGAAGCAGAATGAAATGCTGGATGAGCATATTGACAAAGTGATGAATCTATATACAAAGAGAGAAACGGTAGAAAAAGAGACATTTCTTGCAAGCTTTGAAGATATTGAAAAGAATGACTTTAATCTTAACATTCCTCGATATGTGGATACTTTTGAAGAAGAGGAACCGATTGAACTGAATGGATTGTTGAAAGATATGAAAAAGACCGATGAAGAGATTGAAAAAGTAGAAGGAGAATTTTTATCACTTGTGAAACAATTAACTTCTACAGATGAGACGATTATGGCTTCTTTGAATGGTCTGATCGGCATGATGGAGGGGAAATAGATATGGGAAAACCGACGATTAGATTTGAAGGATATACAGATGATTGGGAACAGCGTAAGTTGGAGGATATAATTGAAAAACTGACAGGTGGTGCATCAATTGCCCCAGATGATTATGTAGATGCGGGATATAGAACTATTCCCAAAGGTGCAGTTAATAGTTCAGGCATTGCTGATATGTCAGGATGCAAAATAGTATCAGAAGATTTTTTTAAGAAAAATATTTCTAGTAAAACTTCATCTGGTGAGTTGGTTACATCATTGAGAGATTTAGTTTCAACAGCACCAAACATGGGAAGGATTGTACGGATTTGTGGAGATTATGAGGATTTTCTAATGCCACAAGGCGTATATAGTATAATTGTGAAGAAAAAGATTTCGGAAGACTTTTTAATTGCGTATTCAAATAGTCCAGAATATCGGAAGATTATTATGGCTGAAAAGAATGGTTCTACTCAAGTGCACATACGAAATGGTGAATTCCTAAATATTGATATTCCGTTACCATCATATGAAGAGCAAATGAAAATAGGGAAGCAGTTCAATTACCTCGACCACCTCATCACTCTTCACCAGCGTAAGTATATTAATGGAAAGAAAGAAGAACTGCTCGCTTGGGAACAGCGTAAGTTGGGAGAATTGGCTGAGATAGTAGGTGGAGGAACTCCAAGTACCGGTATGGATTCATATTGGGATGGAGATATTGATTGGTATGCTCCAGCAGAAATCGGTGAACAAATTTATTTGGAATCCAGCCAACGTAAAATAACAGAGGAAGGTTTAAATAAGAGTTCTGCCAAGATTCTTCCCATAGGGACAGTTCTCTTTACATCACGTGCAGGCATTGGAAAAACCGCTATTTTGCTGAAAGAAGGCTGTACAAATCAAGGCTTTCAGTCCATCGTTCCGAATAAAGAAAAATTAGATTCCTACTTTATTTTTACAAGGTCTGAAGAACTTAAGGAATATGGTGAAAAAGTTGGTGCTGGATCAACATTTGTTGAGGTATCTGGAAAACAGATGGCTAACATGGATTTGATGATGCCAAAGACGATGTCAGAACAACAGCAAATAGGTGAGTATTTTCAGACCATCGACCACCTCATCACTCTTCACCAGCATAAGCAAAATAAACTTAAAAACACCCTGAAATACATAGAAATCACACTAATAATCACAAAGGAGGCAGCCAAAATGCCAGAATTAGAGAAAATGATAGAAGAAAAATTGATTAATCAACTGGTTTACGGAGATTCTCAATGGACCTATCGTAAAGATTTAAAGACAGAAGAGGACTTATGGAAGAATTTTAAATATATCCTGGAACAGAACAATAAAGACAGGCTGAATGGAGAATCCTTATCTGAATCCGAATTCGAACAGGTGAAGAATCAGTTGCAGTTTTCTTCTTTCTATAAAGCTGGCGAGTGGTTAGTTGGTGAAAATGGAAAAGTACAGGTTCATGTACAAAGAGATACGGAAAAGTTACATCTTGTGGTTATGAATCATGAACATATTGCAGGTGGGAGCAGTGTGTACGAAGTAATTAATCAATATAGTGCGTTAAAAAATGAAGAAGATGATACATTACCGGAAAGAGACAGACGGTTTGACGTAACCTTAATGATTAATGGCCTTCCAATGATTCACATCGAATTGAAAAACAGACAACATTCATATATGGATGGATTCCGTCAGATAAAGAAATACATCGGAGAAGGAAAGTTTACAGGAATATTTTCAGCAGTACAGATGTTTGTAGTTAGTAATGGGGAAGATACCAAATATTTTGCGGCAGCAAATGATACCGAATTAAACCCTAAGTTTATGAGTGGATGGGTAGATAGGGATAATAATGCAGTAACAAATTATCTTGATTTTGCTAAAAGTGTACTTCGGATTCCGGAAGCACATGAAATGATCGCAAGATATACAGTGCTGGATGAGGATGCAAAGAGATTAATCTTGCTTCGACCATATCAGATTCACGCAATTGAGTCTATACGAGAGGCTTCTAAAACTGGTAAATCCGGGTATGTCTGGCATACAACAGGATCAGGAAAGACATTGACATCTTACAAAGCTACGAGAAATCTGTTAATGGATATTCCGGCGATTGATAAGGCGATTTTTCTGATTGACAGAAAAGATCTGGATACGCAGACAACGATGGCATTTCAGGCATATGCGAACAATGATCTGGTAGATGTTGATGAGACGGATAACGTAAATGACCTTAAGAAAAAGTTGAAATCAGATGACCGGCAGGTTATTGTAACGACGATCCAGAAATTGCAGATATTGATCAGTAAAAGATTGCAGGAAGGAACTTCGGAGTATAGCAAAATAAAAAATCTTAAAATTGCATTTGTTGTAGATGAATGTCACAGAGCAATTACACCAAAAACCAAGAGAGAATTAGAAAGATTTTTTAACAGATCATTGTGGTACGGATTCACCGGTACACCTAGATTTGGGGAAAATCCATATCCTCAGTTAGGTGATCTTCCACGTACTACAGAAGAATTATATGGTAAAAGACTTCACAAGTATACGATTCAGAATGCAATTCATGATAATGCGGTACTTGGATTCCAGGTAGAGCATAATGGACCAAAGAATATGGAAGACGAGACGAATGTCAACGTGTATGATAATGAGACGCATATGCTAAGAGTACTGGATATCATTTTAAATAAGTCTTATCACAAATTAGGCTTTCAGAATGGTAAAGGGCAGACATATGAAGGAATTTTGACGACAAGTTCGATTCAGATGGCCCAGAAATATTATGATTTGCTTACAAGAGTAAAAAAAGGTGAAACTTCTTTGGAAATTGATGAAAAGATAAAGCAGATACTTCCGGATTTTCCCAAATTTGCAATTACGTACTCCGTGACAGAAAATGAGGAAGGTTCACATGTGAATCAGCAAAAGATGCAGAAGTCACTGGATGATTACAATCAAATGTTTGGTACGAAATATGATTTTTCACAGATCCAGGGATATAATAGCAATTTAAATAAACGGCTTGCAAGAAAAGATACAAAGTTCAAAAGCAGAAACGAGCAATTGGATCTGGTTATCGTAGTTGACCGTTTGCTGACAGGATTCGATGCTCCGTGTCTGTCTACAATTTTCATAGACAGACAGCCGATGGGACCGCATGATCTGATACAGGCTTTTTCAAGAACAAACCGTATTTTTGATAAGAATAAAACATATGGACAGATCGTGACATTTCAGGCACCAAAATTGTTCAAAGAAAGCGTGGATAATGCTGTGAAATTATACTCTGCCGGAAGTACAGAAGGAGCAGTTCTGGCAGAATGGGATAAAGTAGAACCGGCATTCAAAAAATCTTTAGCGGCGTTGCGTGTGTCAGCAGAAACACCGGATGATGTTGCAGATATGTCATTGAACGAGAAGAGAGTATTTGCCAAGATGTTTCAGACATTTGACCGTTTATTCGCACAGATAAAGTCATTTACAAAATATGATGACAGCATGTTGGAAGAATATGGGATTACAGAAGAAGAGTATGAAAAATATGTCGGCCGATATCAGAACGTAATGGAAGAAATTAAACTTGCAGACGGAGATGATAAGGATAAGCCGCTAGTGGGTGATGAGGAGACAGAAGTAGATCCTGATTATGAATTGATGGCATACAGCAATACGAAGATTGATTATGAGTATATTATTAATCTGATTCAGAATATTGTTACACCGAACGAAGATGAAGAAGATATTTCTCCGGAAGAACGTCAAAAACAGATTGAAGAAGTGAAACAATACATCGAAGAGATGAAAAAAGATAACGCAAAAGTAGCAGATATTATGTCTAATCTGGTATCTGAAATCGAATTAGATGAAAGAAAATACAGGGGACAATCCATTTTGAATATTGTTGAAAATATGAAACACGACTGTATTGATAAAGTGGTTTCTGACTTTTGCCGTGCCTGGTATGCATCAAAAGAAGATGTCATGTATGCCGCATTACACTATAGAAACGGAGAAATACCAAACGAAAGTGTGATCAAATCGACGATAGATTACACGACGTATAAAGAGGTACAGGAAAAAGCTGTTCCGAAATTTAAATATTATGCACAATGTATGAAAGAATTAAAGAAAGTATTGGACGAAGAGATTAAACCACTGATTGATATTGCATAAGATACATAATCATTGTTAAGTGTTTATATCAGCGTAAGTAAATGTAAAGAAAAGGAGATTAACTTATGCAGAGCGATGTAAACAAAACACAATTATTTTATGATTATTATCAGCAGTGGATCGAAGTGTATAAAAGAGGAGCCATCAGGGACGCAACAATGGCGAAGTATTTGATGACTCAGAAATGGGTTGAGAAACTTGTCCCTGAGTTAAAAGTATGTGAACTTACCAGAACGACATATCAGAAGTTGTTGAATGATTATGCTAAGGAGCATGAAAGACAGACTACATTGGATTTCCACCATCAATTAAAAGGCGCAATTTTAGATGCGGTTGATGATGGACTGATAGAAAGAGATCCGACCAGAAAGGCCATTATTAAAGGCAAGTCTCCAAGGGTGAAAAAGATCAAATATCTGAATCAGTTTGAACTACATACTTTAATTGCACATTTGGATATTAAAGATGAAATAAACTGGGACTGGTTCATTTTACTAGTTGCAAAGACGGGAATGCGTTTTTCAGAAGCACTGGCGATTACGCCGGGAGATTTTGATTTTGCCAGACAGACTCTATCCATCAGCAAGACATGGGATTATAAAGGAGATGGAGGATTCTTACCTACGAAGAATAAATCGTCCGTAAGAAAAATTCAGATTGACTGGCAGATCGTAGTGAAGTTTTCGGAATTAACAAAAGGATTACCTGAAGATGAACCTATTTTTGTGGGTGAAACCAAAATATATAATTCAACAGTGAATGATGTACTTACCAGACACTGTAAAGCATGTGGAATATCAGAAATTTCCATTCATGGACTTAGACATACGCATGCTTCACTGCTATTATTTGCAGGAGTATCTATTGCCAGTGTGGCACGAAGATTAGGTCATGCAAGTATGACAACCACGCAGAAAACATATTTACATATTATTCAGGAGTTGGAGAATAAGGATGTAGATTTGGTAATGCGGACATTATCTGGATTATAAATTAAAATAAAAATACTTACGCTGATTTTTGAAAAGGAAAAGAGATAAATATGAAATTAGGAAAAATGGAAGAAGTCGATATTCGTAGTTTATGGAAACATGAGCAATATGATTTCTCAAATTGGCTTGCAAAAGAGGAAAATATAGAGTATTTGAATGAAATTTTGGGACTGACGCTTGTTGATATAGTCCAGCGGTGTGATGTCAAGAGATAAATAACACAAAAAACATATATTTTTGTATATATCTCATGAAGACAAAAAACATCCACCTAAGCCCTGTCGTTCAAATTTTTAAAAATGAGCAGGGCGT
>SKER01000560.1_pt1 | contig 41180 bp, 36 predicted proteins | sample 4826961 | NCBI WGS metagenome assembly SKER01 (sample SAMN11008804, study PRJNA524170) | human gut metagenome | biome: Human fecal sample; material: Feces; isolation source: fecal sample from pouch patient p47 | host: Homo sapiens | place: Israel: Tel-Aviv | collected 2016-11-16 | reverse complement strand
CGCTTAATCTTCGGCTTTCGCCCCGCATCTGCGAGATGAAATCCTTTGATCAGGATGGTGCTTTCAAATTTTGGAGCGGGAAACGAGACTCGAACTCGCGACCCCGACCTTGGCAAGGTCGTGCTCTACCAACTGAGCTATTCCCGCGTTACTGCATTTTTTGCCATATTTCGATGGCGTCGTAATTTGCATTTCTGCGTCGTTACGGGAGGCGCATTATACGAGAATTCGATGCCCCTGCAACCCCCTGACGATCACTTTTTTGCGTTTTTTGTTTAAATGGACATTTTCTCGCCATCTACGCCGCTGAATTGTATAAATAAGCGTCATAACGGGCAAAATCGCTTTTTCCGCCCGGCTGAATGACGCAAAATCGCTCGCATCATACAGAGGTGGCGCGACGTATAACGAGGCCACCCCGACGCCAAACAGGGAATTAGCATGAGAAAAGTCCTCACCGTCCTGCTGCTGAGCACGCTGGCCATCGGAACCGCGTCAGCCGAGACGCTCCATTTTGGCACCACCACGGCCAATCCACCGTTTGTCACCGCCAACGGCAAAAATCAGCCCGTTGGCTTCGATATCGATCTCGCGCACGCCCTGTGCCAGCAGATGCAGGCGCAGTGCCAGTTCACGGCGCAGCGTTTCGATACCCTGATCCCGGCTTTACGCTTTAAGAAATTTGACGCGGTGATTGCCGGCATGGAAGTGATCCCGATGCGTGAGAAGCAGGTCGCCTTCAGCCGACCCTATCGCCAGGCGCTCTCCGGGGTAGTGATCGTCAACAAAGATGTCGCCCATACCTTTGCCGATCTGAAGGCTAAAAAAGTCGGCGTGGTGAAAGGCACGCTGCATCAGCGCTACCTGCGTGATAAACAGAAAGCCGTACAGGCTGTCCCTTACGACGATGTCGCCAGCGCCCTGGCCGCGCTGAAAGCCGGGCAAATAACCGGCGTCATGGGCGACTTCGCCACCCTCGACGCCTGGCAGCAGGAGAACCCTGACTACGCCATCATGGATGAACGGGCCACCGACCCGGCTTATTACGGTAAGCAGTATGCGATTGCGGTGCGCAAAGACGATCCGGAGCTGCTGAACGCCATCAACGATGCCCTGGCCGCGGTCATGGCGACACCTGACTTCCAGCAGATGCAGCAGAAGTGGTTTAAATAACGCAGAAAAGTGTACCGGGCCGCGCACAGGGCCCGGTCGCGGTTTACAGCTTAATGAAGTGTTCGCGGTAGTAAGCCAGCTCGGCGACCGACTCGCGGATATCGTCCATCGCCTGATGAGTGCCCTGCTTTTTAAAGCCGTCGAGAATTTCCGGCTTCCAGCGGCGCGCCAGCTCTTTCAGCGTGCTAACGTCCAGATAGCGATAGTGGAAATAGGCTTCCAGTTGCGGCATGTACTTAAACAGGAAGCGACGATCCTGGCCGATACTGTTGCCGCAGATCGGCGACTTGCCCGCCGGCACCCACTGCTTAAGAAACTCAATGGTCGCCAGTTCGGCATCGTGCTCGCTGACGGTGCTGGCCTTTACGCGATCCACCAGACCGCTGCCGGTATGAGTCCGCACATTCCACTCGTCCATTAATGCCAGCTGAGCGTCCGACTGATGCACCGCGATGGTCGGGCCCTCAGCCAGAATGTTCAGGTTGGCATCGGTCACCAGGGTGGCGATTTCGATAATGCGATCGCGCTCCGGATCCAGCCCTGTCATCTCAAGATCGATCCAAATGAGGTTGTTTTCATTTGCACTCATGCTATTTTCCACCCTTCTCGCGTGACTATATTCATCTAGAATAGCGTGTATCATAGAGGTTTTGCCCCATCAGGGCGACCAGGAGCCAGTTCGATTGAGTAAAAATAAACTCTCCAAAGGCCAGCAGCGCCGCGTCAAAGCCAACCACCAGCGCCGTCTGAAAACCACTGCGGAGAAGGCCGACTACGATGACAACCTGTTTGGCGAAACGTCGGAAGGCATTGTCATCAGTCGCTTTGGTATGCATGCCGACGTCGAATCCGCTGACGGCAGCGTGCATCGCTGCAATATCCGCCGGACGATCCGCTCGCTGGTCACCGGCGACCGCGTGGTCTGGCGGCCGGGTAAAGACGCCGCCGACGGCGTAAGCGTCAAAGGGATCGTCGAGGCGGTGCACGATCGCGCCTCCGTCCTGACGCGTCCGGATTTTTACGACGGCGTGAAGCCTATCGCCGCCAATATCGACCAGATCGTGGTGGTTTCCGCGATCCTGCCTGAGCTGTCGCTGAATATTATCGATCGCTATCTGGTGGCCTGCGAAGCGCAGGATATCGAGCCGCTCATTGTGCTGAATAAAATCGATCTGCTGGATGATGATGGTCTGCGCTTCGTCAATGAGCAAATGGATATCTACCGCAACATCGGTTACCGCGTGCTGCTGGTTTCCAGTCGGACTCAGGACGGCCTTAAGCCGCTGGAAGCGGCCCTGACCGACCGCATCAGTATCTTCGCCGGGCAGTCCGGGGTCGGTAAATCGAGCCTGCTGAACGCCCTGCTCGGGTTGAGCGAGGATCAGATCCTCACCAATGATGTCTCGGACGTTTCCGGCTTAGGTCAACACACCACCACCGCTGCACGCCTCTACCACTTCCCGCACGGCGGCGATGTGATTGATTCACCGGGGGTACGTGAGTTCGGCCTGTGGCATCTGGAAGCGGAACAAATCACCAACGGCTTTGTCGAATTCCATGATTATTTAGGCCGTTGCAAATATCGCGACTGTAAACACGATACCGATCCTGGCTGTGCGCTTCGCGAAGCGGTAGAGAACGGCAAGATCGCCGAAAGCCGTTTTGAGAACTACCACCGCATCCTGGAAAGCATGGCGCAGGTACAGGTAAAAACGCGTAAAAACTTTTCCTCGTCCGATGACTGATCATTAAGCTGAGCATCACGTCAGGCGCTGCCGGGCAGCGATGATGACGCAGCTTACGCGGATGCCATTTGGCGAGTTTTACGTATAGAATCGTCCCCTTTTTTCAGGTCCCCGCCCGCAGGCGGGGTCAGGAACGACATATCATGGCCTGGAGGCTACTTTGTTAAACGATCTTAAACTTTCACTGCAATACATTCTGCCTAAACTGTGGCTCACCCGCCTCGCAGGCTGGGGTGCGAGCAAACGCGCAGGTTGGCTGACGAAGCTGGTCATCGATCTGTTCGTGAAATACTACAAGGTCGATATGAAAGAGGCGCAGAAGCCGGATACCGCGGCTTATCGCACCTTCAACGATTTCTTCGTGCGCCCGCTGCGCGACGACGTTCGCCCGCTGAATACCGATCCAAACGTGCTGGTGATGCCGGCCGATGGCGTGATCAGCCAGCTTGGCGCCATTGAGAACGATAAAATCCTGCAGGCTAAAGGTCATGACTACAGTCTGGAAGCCCTGCTGGCCGGCAACTATCAGATGGCCGACCTGTTCCGTAACGGCAGCTTCGCCACCACCTACCTGTCGCCGCGCGACTATCACCGCGTACACATGCCGTGCAACGGCATCTTGCGCGAAATGATCTACGTTCCTGGCGACCTGTTCTCTGTTAACCACTTGACGGCGCAGAACGTCCCGAACCTGTTCGCCCGTAACGAGCGCGTCATCTGCCTGTTTGATACTGAGTTTGGCCCGATGGCGCAAATTCTGGTGGGCGCAACTATCGTCGGCAGCATCGAGACCGTGTGGTCCGGCACCGTGACCCCGCCGCGCGAAGGCATTATTAAACGCTGGACCTGGCCCGCTGGCGACAACGAAGGCTCCATCGCCTTGCTGAAAGGCCAGGAGATGGGCCGCTTCAAACTGGGTTCCACCGTGATCAACCTGTTTGCCCCGGGCCAGGTGAAGCTGGTCGACACGCTGCAAAGCCTGTCCGTGACCAAGATCGGCCAACCGCTGGCGACAGCAGTGGAAGCGACCGCCGCCGCTGAACCCGCGCCGTTACCGGAAGAAGAGATCCGCGCCGAACACCGCGCCAGCCCGCTGGTTGACGATAAACAAGACCAAGGTTAATTCTTCAGCAAAAGGGTTATGCCGTGCGCCTGATATACACTTTCCTGTTGGCCTTGAGCCTCAGTTTCGGGGCGTACGCTGCGACAGCCCCGGATGCTAAACAGATAACCCAGGAACTGGAACAGGCGAAGGCGGCAAAGCCCGCCCAGCCTGAAACCGTTGAAGTTCTGCAGTCCGCGCTGAACGCGCTTGAGGAGCGAAAATCATCCCTCGAGCGCGCCCGTCAGTATCAGGACGTTATCGACAATTTCCCCAAACTGTTTCAAAGCCTGCGTGCCCAGCTCAATAATCTGAGCGAAGAGCCGCGCCAGGTGCCAACCGGCCTGACCGCCGATGCGCTGAACCAGGAGATCCTGCAGGTCAGCAGCCAACTGCTGGAATCGAGCCGCCAGGCGCAGCAGGAGCAGGATCGCGCGCGTGAAATCGCCGACTCCCTGAACCAGCTGCCGCAGCAGCAAACCGATGCCCGTCGTCAGCTCAATGAGGTTGAGCGCCGCATCGGCACGCAAACCGGCAACAATGCTCTCGCCCAGGCGCAAAATCTTGCCCTGCAGGCGGAATCGGCGCGTCTGAAGGCGCTGGTGGATGAACTCGACCTCGCCCAGCTCTCCGCCAACAACCGCCAGGAGCTGTCGCGCGCCCGTTCCGAGCTGGCGCAAAAGCAGAGCGAGCAGCTGGATGCCTATCTGCAGGCGCTGCGCAATCTGCAAAACAGCCAGCGCCAGCGGGAGGCGGAAAAGGCGCTGGAGAGTACCGAACTGCTGGCGGAGAACAGTGAAAACCTGCCGCCGGACATCACCGCCCAGTTTAAGGTCAACCGTGAGCTCTCCCAGGCGCTGAACCAGCAGGCGCAGCGCATGGATCTGGTGGCGTCCCAGCAGCGGCAGGCGACGAATCAAACGCTGCAGGTGCGCCAGGCGTTAAACACTCTGCGCGAGCAGTCGCAGTGGCTGGGCTCCTCCAATCTGCTGGGCGAAGCCCTGCGCGCCCAGGTGGCGCGGCTGCCGGAGCGCCCTCGCCCGCAGCAGCTGGATACGGAAATGGCGCAGCTGCGCGTGCAGCGTCTGCGCTTTGAAGATTTGCTGAGTAAGCAGCCGCAGCTGCGGCAGATCCGCCAGGCCGACGGCGAACCGCTGACCAGCGAGCAGAACAAGATCCTGCAGGCGCAGCTGCGCACGCAGAACGAGCTGCTGAACTCGCTGCTGCGCGGCGGCGACACCCTGATGCTGGAGCTCACCAAGCTGAAGGTCGCCAACGGCCAGCTGGAAGACGCGCTGAAAGAGATCAACGAAGCCACCCACCGCTATCTGTTCTGGACTTCGGACGTCAGCCCCATCGGCTTCTCCTGGCCGCTGGAGATCGTCCAGGATCTGCGGCGCCTGATCTCCCTGGATACCATCAGCGAACTGGGTAAAGCCAGCGCGATGATGCTCACCAGCAAAGAGACCCTGCTACCGCTGTTTGCCGCCCTGCTGCTGGTTGGCTTTAGCATCAGCTCGCGGCGCCATTTCACCCGCTTCCTTGAGCGCTCCAGCGCCCGGGTGGGGAAAGTCACCCAGGATCACTTCTGGCTGACGCTGCGCACGGTCTTCTGGTCGATACTGGTGGCCTCGCCGCTGCCGGTGCTGTGGATGACGCTCGGCTATGGTCTGCAGTCCGCCTGGCCGTTCCCATTGGCGGTGGCGATTGGCGATGGAGTCACCGCGACGGTGCCTCTGCTGTGGGTGGTGATGATCTGCGCCACCTTCGCCCGGCCAAACGGGCTGTTTATCGCCCACTTCGGCTGGCCGCGTAGCCGCGTGGCGAAGGCGATGCGCTACTACCTGATGAGCATCGGGCTGATTGTGCCGCTGATTATGGCGCTGATCATGTTCGATAATCTTAACGACCGCGAATTCTCCGCTTCGCTGGGCCGCCTGTGCTTCCTGCTGATCTGCGGCGCGCTGGCGGTGGTCACCCTGAGCCTTAAGCACGCCGGTATTCCGCTCTATCTGGATAAAGAGGGGAATGGCGACAATATGGTGAACCGCCTGCTGTGGAACCTGATGCTTGGCGCCCCGCTGGTGGCCATGCTGGCGGCCGCCGTCGGCTACCTCGCCACCGCCCAGGCGCTGCTTGCGCGTCTGGAAACCTCGGTCGCCATCTGGTTCCTGCTGCTGGTGGTCTATCACATCATCCGCCGCTGGATGCTGATCCAGCGCCGCCGGCTGGCCTTCGACCGGGCCCGCCATCGTCGCGCGGAAATTCTCGCTCAGCGCGCCCGCGGTGAAGATGAGCCCGTTCACGTCAGCAGCCCGGAAGGGTCGGTGGAGACGGAGGTCAGCGAGGTCGACCTCGATGCCATCAGTACCCAGTCGCTGCGGCTTGTGCGCTCCCTGCTGATGCTGATCGCGCTGCTATCGGTCATCGTGCTGTGGTCGGAGATTCACTCGGCGTTTGGCTTCCTTGAGAATATCTCGCTGTGGGACGTGACCTCGACGGTACAAGGGGTGGAAAGCCTTGAGCCTATTACGCTTGGCGCGGTGTTGATTGCGATTCTGGTGCTGATCATCACCACTCAGCTGGTACGCAACCTGCCCGCGCTGCTGGAACTGGCGATCCTCCAGCATCTCGATTTAACGCCCGGCACCGGCTACGCCATCACCACCATCACTAAGTATCTGCTGATGCTGGTCGGCGGGCTGGTGGGCTTCTCGATGATCGGTATCGAGTGGTCGAAGCTGCAGTGGCTGGTCGCCGCGCTGGGTGTGGGTCTCGGGTTTGGCCTGCAGGAGATCTTCGCCAACTTTATCTCCGGCCTGATTATCCTGTTTGAGAAGCCGATCCGCATCGGCGATACGGTCACCATTCGCGACCTGACGGGCAGCGTCACCCGCATTAATACCCGTGCGACCACCATCAGCGACTGGGACCGGAAAGAGATTATCGTGCCGAACAAGGCGTTCATTACCGAACAGTTTATCAACTGGTCGCTGTCGGACTCGGTTACCCGCGTGGTGCTGACGGTGCCGGCGCCTGTGGACGCCGATACTGAAGAGGTGACGAAAATTCTCATCGCCGCGGCGCATCGCTGCTCGCTGGTCATCGATACCCCGGCGCCGGAGGCGTTTCTCGTCGACCTGCAGCAGGGGATCCAGATTTTCGAGCTACGTATTTTTGCCGCGGAGATGGGGCACCGCATGCCGCTGCGCCATGAGATGCATCAGCTGATCCTGGCGGGCTTCCGCGAGCATGGCATTGATATGCCGTTCCCTCCGTTCCAGATGCGTCTGGAAAGTATTGACGGCAGGCAAAGCAGTAAAACCATGACCTCGGCCGGAAAAACCAGCCGCCGTACGGCTGGTAGCCTGTAAACCATCCCCTGCCCGGCGGCACCGCCGGGCAGGCTCTTTAACTCTCCATCACCAGCGCGCCGGACGCCATGCGCCGACGGTAGCTTTCGTAGATCCCCAGCGCCAGCAGTGAGAAGAAGATCGGCCCACCGACCATCCACAGAGTGCTGTTCCAGTCCCCGCTGTCGATGACGGGTTGGATAATGGTGAAGATATTGGCGAAGGTCACCACCAGCAGCACCACGCCGGTCGCCAGCAGCGTCGACGGACGGTTTTTGAAGATCACGAACGGCCGGTCAAGATGGGTTTTCGCCTTGAAGAACGGGAAGGCGATGGTCAGGAACAGATAAGGCAAGGTCATAGAGACATTGGCCATCAGCGTCAGCTTGTTATAAAACGCGGAAGCGCTATCCCCACCGAACGATACCAGTACGATAAACACCCCGACCAGCAGACACTGCAGCCACATCGCCGCGGCGGGCATTCCGTTGACGTTGAGACGGGTCATCACCGACGGCCAGAGCGCTTTTGGCGTGCCCTGGATAATCGCTTTCAGGGGAGAATAGCTGAGGGTGAAGAACGCGCCGGTGTAGGCGAGAAACATCGACAGGCCGGTAATACGGGCGAACCAGACCCCGGTCAGGGCTGACGCCGCAGGGGTCAGGTGCAGGGCCTGGCCCAGCGTCGCCCCGAGGCTGGTCATCAGCACATAGGTGATGTTGCCGAGGTTGGTCGAACGCGCGCCAAGCACCTGCTGCCAGTTGGCGCTCACGCCCCACAGCACAATCGCCAGCGAGTAACCGATCGAGATAACGATCGCCGCGATGATAATACCTTTGGCAAAGTTCTTTTCCGGCTTATCGGTCTTATCCACTAAGCCGCCAACCGCCTCAATTCCGCCATAGGCAAAGATGGCAAATACCACAAACGACAGCATCGCCATGCCCGACTGATACCCGGGATTAGGCGAAAGGGTGAAGTTTAACGGCTGGGCGAAATGACCGCCGTTAAGCAGAAGGATCGCCCCGCTCACCAGCAGCAGCACCAGGTTAAGCCCCATCACCGCGATACCGCCGACGGCGGTAATTTTAGCGATTTTATTGATCCCTTTGACGGCAATAAAGGTCACCACGACCATCCAGCAGGCCGCCAGAATACCAACCGTCTGCGTCGGCGTCAGGCTACCCAGCGCCCAGGTCTGGGTTTTGTCCGCGCCAAACAAAAAAGTAGATAGCGGGACCCAGATCTTAGCGGCGGTACTCACCATCCACACTACGTACGAGGCAAACCACATAAAGGTACCAATGAAGGCAAAGCGCGGCCCGACGCTGTGGTTCATCCAGGAATAGATCCCGCCCTCTTCGCGACGATAAGCTGAGCCCATCTCCGCCATCATCAGCGCGAACGGGATAAAGAAAAAGAGGGCGGAAAAAAGGTAAAACGGCATCGCGCTATAGCCCATCAGATAAAACGCCGATGGGCTGTTGGCAAAGCCAAACACCGAGGTGAAGATCATCAGAATCAGCCCGATCAGGCTCATCTTCTTGAGTTGTTGATGCATAAATCTATCCAAACGTGGGCATCGCCCGACGAGCGACGCCTGGCCTCATAAAAAGAGCGCGGATAGTAGCAAAATCACGGAGGGAAATTGTGGGTATTCGGGCTAAAGCCGGGGCGAGGGTGTCAGGTCCAGAGTCGTCTTTCACCTCCCCCACCCGCCGGCGGAGGGAGGTGAAAAAGCGATCAGGCGCGGTCTACCGTAAAGGCAATCACTTCGCCGATGCTTTCAGCGCCCAGCGCCAGCATGACCACGCGGTCAACGCCCAGCGCCACGCCGGAGCAGTCCGGCAGACCCGCCTCCAGCGCCGCCAGCAGGTTGTTATCGATGGGCTGCTGCGGAAGGCCGCGCGCGGCGCGTTTGCGGTTATCCTGCTCAAACCGCAGGCGCTGTTCATGGGCGTCGGTCAGCTCGTGGAAACCGTTCGCCAGCTCAATACCTTTGTAATAGACCTCAAAGCGCTCAGCGACCCGATGATCTTCCGGGCTGATCTGCGCTAAAGAGGCCTGAGTCGCCGGGAAATGATAAATGAACGTTGGTCGATCTTTGCCGATGTGCGGCTCCACGCCCATGGTGAACAGCAGCTGCAGCAGGGTATCGCGATCTTCTTCAGTATCGGCGATATTGCTCAGATCCAGCTTCGCTGCGACTTCACGCAGCTGTGCTTTATCGGCAGAGAGCGGGTCAATTTCCAGATGGCGCTGAAACGCCTGCTGATAGGAGAGACTTTCCGCCGGTTGGCACTCCAGCACCTGCTGCAGCAGATCGTCCACCTCATTGATCAGGCGATACATGTCATAGCATGGACGATACCACTCCAGCATGGTGAATTCCGGATTGTGATGACGCCCCATCTCTTCATTACGGAAGCTGCGGCACAGCTGGAAGACCGGGCCGCAACCTGCCGCCAGCAGGCGCTTCATGTGGTATTCCGGACTGGTCATCAGGTACAGGTTAAGCCCCTGAGAATGGCCCGGGCCGACGAAACGGGTTTCGAACGGGAACAAATGAATATCCGTTACCGTCGCCTGACTCATGCAAGGCGTCTCCACCTCCAGCACGCCGCGATCGGTAAAGAAACGGCGGATTTCCGCCATCACCGCCGCGCGCTTCAACAGATTGGGAATGGGTGCGCTCGGCTGCCAGGTTGCCGTCTCGCTCATGGTACTTTCTCCGATTGCAAATTAAGGGCACGAAGTCTACTCGCAACCGGCGAGTGAAACAAATTTTGTGCAATCTCCGGCAGACTACATGCCATTAATCTATCGTTAACCCTGACGCATAAATACCACTGATAAATAACCGCACATATCGATAAAAAAATCGAACACGTCAATTTTCCATACTGACCCTAAGGCTATACTCCTGTACCTATAAAGGAGCAGTGATACTTTTTCGCCAGCCCGGCGGCGAAATACACTAAAACTGGAGGAATGTCGTGCAAACTTTTCAAGCCGATCTCGCCGTAATTGGCGCCGGCGGGGCAGGCCTTCGTGCCGCTATCGCCGCCGCTCAGGCCAACCCCAACGCTAAAATCGCCCTGATTTCTAAAGTCTATCCGATGCGCAGCCATACGGTCGCTGCAGAAGGGGGGTCCGCAGCCGTTGCCCAGGATCACGATAGCTTTGAGTACCATTTTCACGACACCGTCGCGGGAGGCGACTGGCTGTGCGAGCAGGATGTCGTCGACTATTTTGTTCATCACTGCCCGATGGAAATGACCCAGCTGGAGCAGTGGGGATGCCCATGGAGCCGCCGCCCCGACGGCAGCGTCAACGTCCGGCGCTTCGGTGGCATGAAAATCGAACGCACCTGGTTTGCCGCCGACAAAACCGGCTTCCACATGCTGCATACCCTCTTCCAGACCTCCCTTCAGTTTCCCCAAATTCAGCGCTTTGACGAACATTTCGTCCTTGACCTGCTGGTCGATGACGGGCAGGCCCGCGGCCTGGTGGCGATGAATATGATGGAAGGCACCCTGGTGCAGATCCGCGCTAACGCCGTGGTGCTGGCTACCGGCGGCGCCGGGCGCGTCTACCGCTACAACACCAACGGCGGCATCGTCACCGGTGACGGGATGGGGATGGCCCTGGGACACGGCGTGCCGCTGCGCGACATGGAATTCGTTCAGTATCACCCGACCGGCCTGCCGGGCTCCGGGATCCTGATGACCGAAGGCTGCCGCGGCGAAGGCGGGATTCTGGTCAACAAAAACGGCTACCGCTATCTGCAGGATTACGGCATGGGCCCGGAAACCCCGCTCGGCGAACCGAAGAATAAATATATGGAGCTAGGCCCACGCGACAAAGTGTCCCAGGCCTTCTGGCACGAGTGGCGGAAAGGGAACACCATCCCGACGCCGCGCGGCGACGTGGTCTACCTCGATCTCCGCCACCTCGGCGAGAAAAAACTGCTGGAGCGTCTGCCGTTTATCTGTGAACTGGCGAAAGCCTACGTCGGCGTCGATCCGGTGAAAGAGCCGATCCCGGTGCGCCCGACCGCGCACTACACCATGGGCGGTATTGAAACCGATCAGCAGTGCGAAACCCGGATCAAAGGGCTGTTTGCCGTGGGCGAATGCTCGTCCGTTGGCTTACATGGCGCCAACCGTCTGGGCTCCAACTCGCTGGCCGAGCTGGTGGTCTTCGGCCGCCTGGCCGGGGAGCAGGCCATGCAGCGCGCCGCTCAGGCGGGCGAGGCAAACGGCGCCGCCCTCGATGCGCAGGCTGCCGATGTGGAGCAGCGCCTGAAAGATCTCGTCAACCAGGAAGGTAACGAAAACTGGGCGAAAATTCGCGATGAAATGGGGCTGTCGATGGAGGAAGGCTGCGGCATCTACCGCACGCCGGAGCTGATGCAGAAAACGATCGACAAGCTGGCTGAACTGCAGGAGCGCTTTAAGCGCGTGCGCATTACCGATAATTCCAGCGTGTTCAATACCGATCTGCTTTACACCATTGAGCTGGGGCACGGTTTAAACGTTGCCGAATGTATGGCGCACTCGGCCATCGCCCGTAAAGAATCGCGCGGGGCGCACCAGCGTCTGGATGAAGGCTGTACCGAACGCGACGACGTCAACTTCCTCAAGCACACTCTCGCCTTCCGCGAGGCCGATGGCACTACCCGTCTGGAATATGGCGATGTGAAGATCACCACGCTGCCGCCGGCAAAACGTGTCTATGGCGCAGAAGCGGACGCGGCTGAGAAGAAGGAGACCACCCATGGCTGAGATGAAAAACCTGAAAGTCGAAGTGGTGCGCTACAATCCGGAGGTCGACACCGCACCGCACAGCGCGTTCTATGACGTGCCTTACGATGAACAGACCTCGCTGCTGGACGCGCTGGGCTACATCAAAGACAACCTGGCGCCAGACCTGAGCTACCGCTGGTCCTGCCGAATGGCAATCTGCGGTTCCTGCGGCATGATGGTCAACAAGGTGCCGAAGCTGGCCTGCAAAACCTTCCTGCGCGATTACACCAAAGGCATCAAAGTTGAGGCGCTGGCCAACTTCCCGATCGAGCGCGATCTGGTGGTGGACATGACCCACTTTATCGAAAGCCTGGAAGCCATTAAGCCGTATATCATCGGCAATAACCGCACGCCTGACCAGGGGCCAAACAAGCAGACCCCGGCCCAGATGGCGAAATACCATCAGTTTTCCGGCTGCATCAACTGCGGGCTGTGCTATGCCGCCTGTCCACAGTTCGGCCTGAACCCGGAATTTATCGGCCCGGCGGCGATCACCCTCGCCCACCGCTATAACGAAGACAGCCGCGACCACGGTAAAAAGGAACGCATGGCGCAGCTTAACGGCCAGAATGGCGTCTGGACCTGTACTTTCGTTGGCTACTGCTCGGAAGTGTGTCCGAAGCACGTCGACCCGGCGGCCGCGATCCAGCAGGGCAAGGTGGAAAGCTCGAAAGACTTTCTTATCGCCACCCTGAAACCACGCTAAGGAGCGCATTATGACGACGAAACGCAAACCCTACGTGCGGCCAATGACCTCCACCTGGTGGAAAAAGCTGCCGTTTTATCGCTTCTACATGTTACGGGAAGGCACGGCGGTACCGACGGTATGGTTTAGCATTGTGCTGATTTATGGGCTGTTTGCCCTCAAGCACGGCGCGGAGAGCTGGGCGGGATATATCGGATTCCTGCAAAACCCGGTGGTGGTGATCCTCAACCTGATTACTCTGGCGGCGGCGCTGCTGCACACCAAAACCTGGTTTGAGCTGGCGCCGAAAGCCGCCAACGTCATCATCAAAGGCGAAAAAATGGGGCCAGAGCCGGTCATTAAAGGGCTCTGGGTGGTGACGGCAGTGGTCACCGTGGTGATCCTGTTTGCCGCCCTGTTCTGGTAAGGAGGCTGAGATGATTAATCCCAATCCGAAACGTTCCGATGAACCCGTATTCTGGGGGCTGTTTGGCGCAGGCGGCATGTGGGGCGCGATTGTCGCGCCGGTGATGGTGCTGCTGGTCGGCATCCTGCTGCCGCTAGGGCTAGCTCCGGCCGACGCCTTCAGCTATGAGCGTGTGCTGGCCTTTGCCCAAAGCTTTATCGGCCGCGCGTTCATCTTTCTGATGATTGTCCTGCCGCTGTGGTGTGGGTTGCATCGTATTCACCACGCCATGCACGATCTGAAAATCCATGTGCCAAACGGTAAGTGGGTCTTCTATGGCCTGGCGGCAATCCTCAGCGTCATCACCCTCGTTGGCGTACTGTTTATCTGATCCTGCAAGAGCCCGGTCGCATTTCTGCTACCGGGCTCGCTTCATAGAAAAATCTTGCCGCCTTTTCCCTGCTGGACTCTACACTTAGCTTAAAAGCCAGCAAGGAGCATGCCATGCGTATCCTGCCGATAATCACCGCGATTGCCGTCTCGTTCCTGTCTGTCGCCTGCAGCACGCCCGCCCCGCCGCCGGGCGTCACCGTGGTCAGCCCCTTCGACGTTCAGCGCTATCTGGGTACCTGGTATGAAATCGCCCGCTTTGACCACCCTTTTGAAAGCGGTCTGGAAAAGGTCACGATCGCCTGGCACCCACGTGATGACAGCGGTCTGGATGTGGTGAATAAAGGTTATAACCCCGACCGCGGCATGTGGCAGAAAACGGACGGGGTAGCGTACTTTACCGGGGAGCCCAGCCGCGCCGCGCTGAAGATTTCCTTCTTCGGCCCTTTCTACGGCAGCTATAACGTCATTGCTCTGGATAAGGAGTATCGTTACGCGCTGGTCTGCGGCCCCGATCGCGACTATCTCTGGCTGCTGGCCCGGGCGCCGACCATCGCCCCGGAGGTCAGGCAGCAGATGCTGGACATTGCCACCCGACAGGGCTTTGATGTCGGCAAACTGGTCTGGGTCAATCAGCGCTATGATTAGTGCGCGCTGATCTTCAGGCCAATGATGCCAATCACGATACAGACAAGGCTGGCGATACGCATGGCGCTGGCGGATTCCCCTAACAGCACAATACCGGTCACGGCGGCGCCCACCGCGCCGATCCCGGTCCAGACGGCGTAGGCGGTACCTACCGGTAGGGTTTTCATCGCCCATGAGAGCAGCGCCATGCTGGCCACCATCGCCACGATGGTGATAACGCTGGGAACCAGGCGGCTAAAGCCATGGGTATATTTCAGGCCGACGGCCCACACCACTTCCAGCAGGCCAGCGATAAACAAGACTATCCAGGACATAAGGCTCCTTTGCTGGGGCCGTCCCCGGATGAGAAACGCTTACGGGTCGTCCCGTAAGGTGGATGAAAAGTCGTGGTGAGTATATCCAACGGAATGAGAGAAGTGAAGAACGGTACGGCGCTAAACCGTACCGTTGACGGCGTTTATTGCTGAGCTTTGGTTGCCGCGCCAGAGATTGCGTTGCCGCCGTCTGAAATATCCTCACCGACACCGCGCGTGGTGTTACAAGCGGTCAGTGCTGAAGAGAGGACCAAAACCGTAAAGAACGCTGCAATCGTTTTTTTCACCATAATGTCATCCTTAGTGTCAGTTTTGTTTTCATGCCCTATAAGCATAGACAAACCGTCCAAAGATGAAGGGATCTTTGCGATTTTTAAGAGAAAAGGAGTATGCGTGGAGGAGGCTGACATACCGGGAGGCAAGCGCCATTAACGAAACGGCAGGGAAATTCAGCTCACAGCGTGAGAGATAGCGTGGCCCAGGCCCTGAATATCTTCACCCACACCGCGGGCGGTATTGCAGCCAGCCAGTAACGCGCTGCTCAGAAACAGTAACACCAGATGTTTTACGCTGCGCTTCATGTCTCGTGTTCGTCGTACTTGTGCGTAAAGAGCGGCGCAGCACGGAGGCTGCGCCAGTCATCATGACGCGAAATTATTTCACGCGGGATACGTATTCGCCAGAGCGAGTATCCACTTTGATCACTTCGCCAATCTGGACGAACAGCGGAACTTTAACCACGGCGCCAGTAGACAGGGTCGCTGGTTTACCGCCAGTACCCGCGGTGTCGCCTTTCAGGCCTGGATCGGTTTCAATGATTTCCAGCTCAACGAAGTTCGGCGGGGTGACCGCGATCGGCTGGCCGTTCCACAGGGTCACGATGCACTCAGCCTGATCCAGCAGCCATTTAGCGTTGTCACCGATCGCTTTCGCGTCAGCAGACAGCTGTTCGAAAGTTTCGTTGTTCATGAAGTGCCAGAACTCACCGTCGTTGTACAGGTAAGTCAGGTTCATATCGACAACGTCCGCGCCTTCTGCGGAATCGGTAGATTTGAAGGTTTTCTCAACGCGGGTACCGGTCAGCAGGCGGCGCAGTTTAACGCGCGCAAACGCCTGGCCTTTACCTGGTTTAACGAATTCGCTGGCTTCTACCGCATAAGGTTCGCCATCTAACATGATTTTAAGACCAGCACGAAAATCGTTGCTATAGTAAGTCGCCATAAGGCCCTCTGAAATTGTTTAACTGGTAGCTAAGCCACAAAATGGCGCATATTGTAACCCTAAATACCCCATCCAGAGAAGATTGGATAACGCAACTTGCCAATGTTGTGACCAGTCCTGATGAACTGCTGCGTCTTTTAAATGTAGACGCTGATGAAAAACTGCTGGCCGGACGCGAGGCCAGACGCCTGTTCCCGCTGCGCGTCCCGCGCGCGTTTATCGCCCGCATGGAGAAAGGCAACCCTAACGATCCACTGCTTCGTCAGGTACTTACCGCCGAGGAAGAGTTTATCGTCGCCCCCGGCTACTCCACCGATCCGCTGGAAGAACAGCACAGCGTGGTGCCCGGTCTGTTGCACAAATATCGCAACCGGGCCCTGCTGCTGGTGAAAGGCGGTTGTGCAGTCAATTGCCGTTATTGTTTCCGCCGCCACTTCCCTTATGCCGAAAATCAGGGCACCAGGCGCAACTGGCAGACAGCGATGGACTACATCGCGGCGCATCCGCAGCTTGATGAAATCATCTTCTCCGGGGGCGACCCGCTGATGGCAAAGGATCATGAGCTTGACTGGCTGATGACCCAGCTGGAAGCTATTCCGCACGTTAAGCGCCTGCGTATTCACAGCCGCTTGCCGATTGTGATCCCGGCGCGCATCACCGAGACGCTGGCCAGCCGCTTCCAGCGTTCGTCGCTGCAGGTAATCCTGGTTAACCACGTCAATCACGCGAATGAAATTGACGGTGAGTTTCACGCGGCGATGGCCATGCTGCGTCAGGCGGGCGTCACGTTGCTCAATCAGAGCGTGCTGCTGCGCGGGGTGAACGACAACGCGCAAACCCTGGCCGACCTCAGTAATGCGCTGTTCGACGCCGGGGTAATGCCCTACTACCTGCACGTGCTGGACCGGGTGCAGGGAGCGGCGCACTTCATGGTCAGCGATGATGAAGCCCGTGAAATCATGCGCGAACTATTGACCCTCATCTCCGGCTATATGGTGCCGAAGCTGGCGCGCGAGATTGGCGGGGAACCCAGCAAGACGCCGCTGGATTTAGGGCTGAAGCAGCGTTAATAAACTGAAGGTCTGCCAGGACGTTCTGGCAGACCTTCGGATAGGAAGATTTCGACAGACGGGTGTTAAGGTGACCAGCAAATGACTATCGCACCGCGCTATAACCCCTGGGTGCGACGAGCTACCGATTTAGCGCGACCAACACAATAATATTAATTACAATCATCACTACAATTAGCGCGATTAACCATATGGGTATTTTAAAAGTAACATGTAACCGCTCAGATACTTTTTCACCTTCTTCCGGTTTATTTGCCATCAAATCACTGCCATGATTTGATGAGTTTTCTATTAGTGGAAGATTTAAATGAGTGTCAGGTTTTTCCTTATCTTCAGAAATAAAGCCGACAACTTTATTATTCTGATAATGCGTTAATGTCACCCGGTTCATATTCTCGCACTCTTCATCAGAGAGAGGAATGACCAATGTATTCGGAGCGACGCTAAAGCCTTTTTGCCGGACGGTGATAATGATATCCTCAGATAGTCCAGCTTTTACCAGCGATTTTCGCAGCAAAGAGATATTTTGATAGAACGTATTTTGCGAAACGACTACCCCCCGTGTTTCCCATACAGCCGCCAGGAACTCATCCCGTGAAATGACTTTGCCGCAATTCTGCAAAAGCAGCAGCAAGCATCTGGCGGTAGGCGCATTGAGGCTGATGCACTCCCCGTCCCCGGCAAGCGGCCGCAGCTCATTCATATTGGCATTAAATATAATCTCCTGATTAATTATACACCCATTAAATAATACTGCGTCATCCATATCCTTGCCCCACGTAACCCTATTATCCATAATAAAATCAAATGATTTCAACCAAACGATTATGTGAACACTCTTGTTTCAGATGGAAACAGGTACATTTCACATTGAAGTTCAGCCCACAGGATACCGCAGATAAAAAAACAAGCGATAGCTAACTTGCTTAATGGTCACATTTTCAGATTAAATTAATCTCAACTGGAATCCACATCTCATCAGAGAGGGGGGCAGCATTAAATTCACGGGTGCTTCATCAATAATTCACAAGCATTTTTTGCACCAGACTTTTAAATTACTCCCGCTTCTCCATGGTTCGCTATGGCAAGCGATATGGTAGCGTCGTTCAACAGGATGATTGGTCTCAGCACTATATAAAGGAAAGCTGACGCTTATTTTCAATATCAATGCGAATGCATACTCCATTCCCTTGATAACTGTTATCGATTCTACACAGGACTAAGTATCTATATATGGATTAATTAAATGAAAAAGACAATCGTAGCTGTAATGGTCGCTGCATCTGCAGTGCTGAGTGCTCAGGCAATGGCAACCAACACCGCTCAGGTAACTGTACTGGGTGAAGTCTCTGATGCAGCTAACTCTTGCGTCGTGACTCCGACGGGTACCCTGAACAACGGTATCGTACAGCTGATCACTGTTACCACCACCGAAGCGAACGCTGAAGCGGCTGGTAAACTGTTCAAAACTCAGGACTTCGGTTTTGATGTGAAAGACTGTGCCCAGGGCAGCACTTCACCGGTAACCGCTGTGACCGTAAATGTTAGTGGCACCTCCAGCAGCGATGCAACCATTCTGGACAACACCGCCGCTAACGGTGCAGCCGGTATCGGCATCGGTATCCAGCGCGTCAGCGATGCACATCGCGTAGCCTTCGACGGTTCCGACACTATGTCCGAAAGCTACTCTGCAACCAACGGTACTCAGCTGAAGTACACCACTGGTTATGTAAGAACTAACGCCGCGACTCCGGTTACCGAAGGTCCGGTTAAAGGTGTTGCGACCTTTACTATCGATTACACCCTCTAATTTTTCCCTAAAGGGTCCCGCTTCACGGCGGGCCCTTTTTTGCATTCAGAGAAAAGCCATGTTCAGGACCTTATTAAATCTCACCGTATCCTGTGCATTACTCCTCAGCAGTATTGCTCATGCCGGTATTGTCGTTGAATCCACCCGCTACCTCTATAAGGAAGGTGCGCGTGAAATTACCGCGCAAATCGAAAATAAAGATGATATTCCCTATCTGATTAAATCCTGGGTTGAAACGCCTGCAGGGAAAGCGCCTTCGTTTATGGCTACCCCACCGCTTTTTCGCCTCGAGGGGAAACAACAGAATACGGTTCGTCTGTTTGCCACCGGCAACGTTAATGCGCCGACCGACCGGGAATCCATGTACTATTTTAACGTGATGGCGATTCCTCCGGCAGATGATGCCAAAGCGAATAACAATACTATTCAACTGGCGGTTCGTCACCGCATGCGTCTGGTCTATCGTCCCAAAACACTTTTCGACCTCTCCCCTAATACGGAAGCGAAAAAGCTCGAATGGCGTAAGGCCGGCAAAAAGCTGACCATCAAAAATCCGACACCGTTTTTCTTTTATTTCAATAGCATCCAGCTTGGTGGGAAAGAAGTGAAGCCGGAAGTCAACTCCGTCGCCCCAATGACGACCAAAGAAGTGACGCTAAAAGAAAATATTAATGCCTCCAGCATTACCTGGAAAGTGGTCAATGATTATGGCGGAGCAGGGTCGCTCTATTCCTCATCGCTGTAATAAGAAATTTATTTTATCATTATAGGGATGTGTCTATGCCAAATAAGAATAATGGATTATTCAAACTATCCACCGTCTTTCTCGCAATGCTTCCGGCATTGCTTTCTGGTTTGAATAATAAAGCGCAAGCACGTGACTTTTTCGATCCCTCATTCATTAGCTCATTGAATGGTAGCGATCCATCAACCACTCCCGATTTATCCATATTTCAGACTCAGAACGCGCAGGCGCCAGGGGATTATCGGGTCGATATTATGTTTAATGGCCGCTACCTGGACACCAGGACCATAAAGTTTGTCGCCAACAATCGCGCCAGCAGCGATAACCGCGAACCCGCTCTGGTTCCCTGCCTGAGTCTAAAAGCACTCGCGGAATATGGCGTAAGGATAAAAGCCTTTCCAGAGTTAGCCGAGGATCAAAACGGCTGTGCAAACTTTTTTGTCATTCCTGACACCAAAGCAGATTTTGACTTTACCGCCCAGCGCTTAAATATCTCTATTCCGCAGGCGGCCTTATCCACCACCGCACAGGGATATATTCCACCGGATCAGTTTGATGACGGCATCAACGCGTTATTGGTGAACTATCAGTTCAGCGGCTCAAACGACATGCAGGCCAATGATGAATACTACAGTCTGAATCTGCAGTCCGGCCTCAACGTTGGCCCGTGGCGCATCCGTAACCTCAGCACCTGGAATAAAAACAACAGCGGTGCCGGGGACTGGGATTCCGCCTATCTCTATATGCAGCGCAGCATCCGCTCCATCAACAGTAACCTTGTGATGGGTGAGAGTTCATCGCTCAACGGTATCTTCGACAGCGTGCCGTTTACCGGTATTCAGCTAGCCACCGATACGACGATGTTGCCGGAAAGTATGCGCGGCTATGCGCCAATTATTCGCGGTATCGCCAGAACCAATGCCCGCGTCATCATTAAACAAAACGGCTATCAGGTATACCAGACCTATGTCGCTCCCGGGGCGTTTGAAATTACCGATATGTACCCGAGCGGCGGTAGCGGCGACCTTTACGTCACAGTGGAGGAATCCGACGGATCGAAACAAGAATTTGTCGTGCCGTTCGCCACCCTGCCGGTGATGGTCCGTGAGGATCAGCTGGAATATGAGATCACATCTGGTAAATATCGCCCGTACGATGGCGGAGTCGATGAAACGCCGTTTACCCAAGCCACCGCGACCTACGGCGTCTCCAGCAGCCTGACGCTATATGGCGGCATGCAGGCGGCTTCGCGATATCAGGCGCTGTCGACAGGGCTTGGCTATAACCTTGGTGAACTGGGCGCCGCCTCGGCAGACGTCACCCAGGCCTGGTCAAAAATGAAAGAGGATGAAAAGACCTCCGGACAGTCCTGGCGTGTTCGTTACGGGAAAAACATTCTTGAAACGGGTACAAACGTGACCATCGCCGGCTACCGCTACTCCACTCGCGGATTTCATACTCTCTCAGAGGTCCTGGATAGCTACTCTAATGACGGCTACTACACTTCGCGCTCGCTGCGCAACCGTACCAATTTGACGGTTAACCAAAGCCTGGGTAAAGGTCTCGGTAGCCTGTCGGTAAGCGGATTAATCGAAGATTACTGGGATGATAAGCGTACCAACAAGTCGATCAGTGTGGGGTACAACGGCGGTTTCCGCAATGTGAACTACTATCTGGGCTACAGCTATAACCGCTATACCTGGAGCGGAGATAACTCCGGGAAAGACGCCCGGGACGACCAGCGCATTACACTGACCGTAACGCTGCCGCTGAGCAATTGGCTGCCTGGCACCTACACCAGCTATCAGTTAACCAACAGCAATCCGGGATCAACCGATCAGTCGGTTTCCATCGGTGGTAATGCGCTGGAGAACGATAGCCTGGAGTGGAGCCTGCAGCAAGGGTACAGCAACCGGGAATACTACAGCGGCGATATGCGGGCGACCTATAACGGTGCCCGCGGCAGCGTCAACGCTGGCTACAGCTATGATCGCAGCAGCGAGCGCATTGACTACGGCGCCAACGGCAGTATCGTTGCTCATGCCGATGGCATCACTCTGGGTCAGGACATCACCGACGCAGCGGTACTGGTTAAAGCGCCGGGGCTGGATAACGTCAGACTGACTAACGACAACACCATTTCTACCGACTATCGCGGCTACGCCATCGTCCCATATGTAACACCATACCGTCGCACCGATATTACGCTCGACAGCTCCACGCTTGGCGAAGATATGGAGCTGCCGGAAACCACGCAGAGCGTCGTTCCGACGCGCGCCGCCATCGTGCGTGCAAACTATGCCGGCAATATCGGCCAGCGAGCCTTTGTGCATCTGAAAACCGCCAGCGGTCAGGACGTGCCTTATGGCGCGATGGTTCTACTCGTCGGCGACAGCAAATCGCAGCCAAGCATCGTTAGCGATGCCGGTATGGTCTATATGTCCGGGTTGCAGCAGACCGGGATCCTTAACGTCCAGTGGGGCAAAAGCGCAGCACAGCAGTGCAATGCTTCATTTACTTTACCGGCCAGGGAAGGCAAAGCGACTGGCATCAGTCAAATCGAAACGATTTGCCGGTAAGCATTCATAGGGGAAAGGTATTAATGAAAAGAATATTTATTCTAATGACATTACTGATACTTGGCAGCGAGGCTACTGCTAAGTGTACATATGATGGTAGTATCAAGCGTCAGACATTAACGCTAAATAATGTCAAAATCTCAACGGATACTTCCATCCCAGTGGGATCGATATTATATAGTCGTAAATTTGGTACTGGTAGTTATAAAACATTCACGTGCAATAAACTTACCAACGATCAATATATTATTGATATCGGTGCCGCCGTCGTTCCTGGCGTCACCGGCATTCAAGGCGGTCCAGTTTATGAAACAGGAATTGAGGGCATTGGGTTTCAGGTTTCCGATCTTTTACGAAGTAAAAATGGTGCTTTAGTTGCTGCTGAAACGGGGTCAACACTCGTACCAATAACAAGGTCATCTGATAATAACTATCAATCTATTACAGTATGGTTAGTAAAAACCAAGACCGTGATTGATACTAGTACTAAATCGGCTTCAAATCCTTCCGTATCCTTCTCGGTAGGAAATATGCAAACCAACCCAAGTGCTAGCGACAGACTATTATACGAAGCAATTTCCATTGCAATTAAAAACATCAATTATCGCACTACGTCCTGTAATATCTCCACGCCACGGTCGCAGGTCACATTGAATCGCATCGACAAAGGACAGCTCATGTCGCTGGCTCGCGGAGCAATAACGCCATCGCAGAAAACCATTGCCATGAACATTAGCTGCCCGAATGATTCTGTAGGTAACACGGTCACCTACTGGTTTAATCCTGTAGGTGGGATGAGCGCCTCGGGGAATGGAATCGTGGACAATATGCTTACCGGTAGTGACGCTGCTAACAAAGTTGGAATTATATTCAAGCTGTCGAACAGCCCTGTAGTTTTCTATGACACTGACAGTTATAATTATAAAATAAACACCACTAACGACCTCAATAAAACCATTAATCTGACAGCTGATTATTATCGACAAAGTGATAGCAGCAGCGATGTAACAATGGGCCTCGTCAAAGGAATGCTGGAAGTTGTGATTCAGGAAGATTAAACCATTCTCAGTTCATTTCATGGGGCCTAATTTCGCCTCATGAAATGTAACAAATGGATGCAACAGCAATAACTTTCTGGAATAACTCCATGAGTCAGTTCAAAATATTAAAATGATTCTCCTCTTCATCTTTAAAGATGAGGCTACAACGAAAAAGAATATGAAGTTAAATCCAAGATGATTAATTCATATAGAATTCATAATTATTCCATTGAATGTCGTAAAAGGTTCGTCTATTGTTCTGCACCGGGCGAACAAGTTCTCCCGGTAATTTTCAACATATAATATTATTTAAGGGATTATAGTAATGAAACAACTAACCGTTTTTGAAATGGAAGAAATTTCTGGTGGCTATAGCTGGGATTTTTCATCAATCCAATCAACTGTTACCTCTCTCGTCTCTAATGGTGTAGAGGCTATCGGATCCGCAGTGCTGGGAGCTACCGTAGGTGCAGTGTTTGGCACGTTAATCGGTGGAACACAATCTGGTGCGAATGGTGGGCTTTTAGGCTTTGGCTTGATAGGTAATCTTGTTGGTATGTTCTGGGGCATCCTGGCAGGGGGCATTGGTGGTGGTGTTGCAGCTGCGGCTGCCGGTTGGGATACCACTCTTTCAGTCGTTATTGATGCTTTCCAAAGTGTTATTGATGGTACCTTTGTACCTTGGGGTTAATTAAACCTACGATATTAACGGTCATTAAATAAAACAAAGGCTCAAAATAATTGAGCCTTTTACTTAATCATCAAAATGTGAAGAAAAATGTCTAACAAACTTTACCGCAAGGAAGCGGTAGAATACAAAAGGTTGCACTGGAAAGGGAAAGCGCTATTGTTAGCGGGTATACCAGCATGGCTGGTTACAACTTTATCATTTTTATTTCTCTTTGCTATCATCACAGCCATTATCCTCTGTAAGTTTACACAGCGTATTGATGTAAAGGGAGAAGTTATCACTCTTCCTCACTCAGTAAACGTTTTCGCCCCGCAACAAGGATTTGTTGTTAAACAGTATGTTAAAATTGGAGAGATTGTCAAAAAAGGACAAAATATTTATGAACTTGATGTATCAAGAAATACTATAACGGGTAATGTTAGTGCCGCACAAATTGAGGTAATCAACGAAAAGATAGCTAACTCCGAAGCTATTATAAAAAAACTTATTCATAATAAAAGTGAAACACTTATTGCACTGGATGCCCAGCTTAAAAATGCCAGAGGTTCTCTTAGCGAGACCGTACGTATGCTGGCTAATACACAAAAAGGCTTAAGCAAGATGCATGAAAATCTATCCAGCTATGATAAATATCTTAAGGATGGATTAATTACTAAAGATCAATACAACTATCAACATTCATTGTACTTTCAACAGCAAAGTGCCTATCAGTCATTGATAAGCCAAAAAATGCAACTGGAAACTCAGATTACACAGTTAAGCAGTGACAAAGTCACTAAAGCTGCTGATTTTGATAATCAAATATCATCTCAATATAATCAAACCAATGACTATAAAAATCAATTAGTAGAATCAAATGCTAATGGAAATATTCTCATTAAGGCGACAACGGAAGGACGAATTGAGTCCTTAGCCGTTACTAAAGGACAAATGGTTGATAAAGGCAGCAGTCTTGCCCAGATTAAACCAATGGGTAATATTGAATATTACCTGATACTTTGGCTACCCAACAATAGCATACCTTATGTTAAAATGGGCGATACTATAAATATTCGTTACGATGCATTCCCATCAGATAAATTTGGACAATTTCCTGGAGAAATAATATCTATTTCTTCGCTTCCCGCTTCACGCCAGGAGATGTCTGAGTATACCAATGTTAATGATGGCACAAACCAACAAGAGCTTGCTCTATACAAGGCGATTGTCAAAATAAAGGATAAAAAATTTAATTATGATGGAAAAGAACTACACCTTTCAAATGGTTTGAAAGCACAGGCTGTTGTATTCCTTGAAGAACGCCCGCTTTATATGTGGATGTTTACACCGGTTTATAAGATTTCTCAAAGCGTGAGCGGCCCAATTCATGAATAACGATCTGTTTGAAAAAATCATTGCGAAAGTTAACTTCTCTATTCTGAAGAAAACGCCTGTTATATTACAATCTGAAGCCGCTGAATGTGGAATTGCCTGCCTGGCCATGGTTTGCGGCCACTATGGTCTGGACATTGACCTGTTCAATTTCCGCCAGCGTTTTGGCAGCCCTTCTCAGGGTGTCACGCTGATGTCATTAAGTAAAACGGCGGAACATGCAGGCTTAAAAAGCCGCGCCCTGTCGTTGGACCTGGATGAGGTCCGTCAGCTCAAATTACCCTGTGTGCTCCATTGGGGAATGAACCATTATGTGGTCCTGACCAAAGTGCGTAAATCCAGCTTTGTGGTGCACGACCCAGCGCTGGGTAAACGCATCATTGGTAATCAGGAGATGTCAAATTATTTTACCGGCATCGCCTTAGAGCTTTGGCCCGATCAACATTTCCAGCAAGAGAAAGCCAAATCTCGTCTGCGTCTGTTAGATTTGATGCGCAATATCGTCGGATTGAAATCAGCGCTGTTGAAAATCTTCGCCTTCTCGGTCGTGGTTGAAGTTATCGGCCTATTGCTGCCGATAGGCACGCAGTTGGTGACTGACCACGTGATCATGGCCCACGATCAGAGCCTGCTATCGGTTATCTGTATCGGTTTGGTCTTTTTCACCCTGTTCCGCACTTTTATCAGCATGCTGAGAGCCTGGACGTCCTTGACGCTAAATACGCTGACCAACATCCAGTGGAAAACCACCCTTTTTGATCATCTGGCCAGCCTGCCACTGTCGTTCTTCGAAAAACGTCATCTGGGAGATATTCAGTCACGTTTTTCCTCCCTCGATACTATTCGATCGACGTTTACCAACAGTATCGTCAGCGGCATTATTGACTCGATTATGACCATCGGTCTGCTAGTGATGCTCACGCTGTACGGCGGTTGGCTGACCTGGGTCGTTGTTGGCTTTACCCTATGCTACGCAATTATGCGCCTGGTCACCTATCGCTTTTATCGCCGCGTAGCGGAAGAGCAGGTAATTAAAGGTGCCCGCTCCAGCTCACACTTTATGGAGTCGCTGTACGGCATCTCAACGATTAAGGCACTTAACCTCAAAGAACGTCGTTCCCAGCACTGGCTCAATATTAATATTGAAGCCTGTAATGCAGGTATTAAACAAACCCGCTTCGATATGATGTTTGGCGGCATAAATACCTTTATTACCACTATCGATCAGGTTGCCATCCTCTGGCTCGGCGCCATTATGGTTATTGATAATAATATGACCCTCGGTATGTTTATGGCGTTTAACGCCTATCGTGGCCAGTTTTCACAGCGGGCATCCAACCTGATCGATCTGGTTATGCAACTGCGTATGCTTTCCCTACATAACGAGCGATTATCAGAGATTGTCTTCAGTGAGCCCGAAAAAGAGCTTCCTACACGAGAAGTCTTTTCTACGGAGTCTGGCGCAAAACTAGAGGTCAAAAACCTTTGCTATCAATACGATCCTTTTTCTCAGCCAATCTTTTCTAATTTAAATATAACCGTGGAACCCGGTGAGTCTGTAGCACTTGTCGGCCCTTCAGGCGTCGGTAAAACTACGCTATTAAAAGTGATGTGCGGTCTACTTTCACCAACAAGTGGTGATGTACTGGCTGATAATCTCGATATCACAAAAATTGGCCTCAATAATTATCGCCTGGGTACCGCCTGTGTCCTGCAGGAGGACCGCCTATTTTCCGGTTCGCTTATTGATAATATCAGCGGCTTCGAAGATAACGCCGACCTTGATTTTGTCATGGAATGCGCCAAACGCTGCAATATTCATGACGAGATCATGAAGATGCCGATGGGTTATGAAACCATTGTCGGCGAACTAGGATTGGGCATTTCAGGCGGGCAAAAGCAGCGTATTCTGATTGCCCGCGCGCTATATCGTAAACCAAGTATCCTGTTTATGGATGAGGCCACTAGCCATCTCGACTTAAAGAATGAATCAGTTATCAATCAGTCAATCTCGGCGTTAAGTATTACCCGAATTATCGTCGCTCATCGGCCCTCCACAATTGCCTCAGCCGATCGCGTTATCGATCTGTCGCAGACAAAGAACCTCGCGCCAGTCTAAAAGGAGAAAACTATGCAAGGAACGTTTATTGGTTTTAATACCGCAGGAATTACCTTTGAAGACCGCTTTCTGGCGCTGCTGTTAAAAATAAAGCAGCAAAATGTCCCCTGTCAGCAATACTATCTGCAAGCGCCTATCCTTCTCGATTTTCTACTTATCCTGCAAAATCGTCTGCTTGTGACATATAAGCGATTACAAGAAGAAGGGGAAACCTATAAAGAAGAGCTGATTGCTTATAATGAATCGCTGATCGCTAATATCCCTGCCGTAGAGATGGCGGAGATCCAGCAACCGAATCCTGAACGGCGTATTATGTCGATTACACTCAAACCAGGCGAAAAAGAATCAGCGCTGATTCTGATGCTGCAGAATGAGCAAATTTGCACATTATGCATTGAAGACAGGCAGGTTGAGGCATTACTCGCTGGTATTCAGCAAGCGTTGAAAACAGTGAATGACCAAGCAGTTATTCAATATTTAAGCTCAAATATGGATTTTTTAATGTGCTACACCGTGGACTTAACCACCCAGCCAAATATTGATTATCAACAGTATCCTCAGGAAGAGTGGAAGTTGAACCTGTTCTCCCATTATCTGGGCGTGCTGTACTGCTGCGAGACAGACGAAGGCAAGAAAATTGTCTCCGGGGCGGTGGTAAAAACCAGCGCGCCGCATTTGTCGGAACTGGAAAACAACGTTGTGACGCGGATTATCGAGAAAAGCCCCAAGCTCAAGGCGATGCACGCGGAGCTGGCGCCATGCCAGATCTTCAGTACCATTATCCCTTCCCAGCCGGGAAGAATGCTCAGTCTGGAAGAGTGTCTGCGTCCCCTGCACGCCTTCTACCTTGAAAAGAAAGCGGAGCTTAGCGCCTGATCCTCATCTAACGACCACGCCTCTCTCTGCGCTCGCGGAGAGAGGCGTCACACATCAGTTCGGGCACTTATAAACCTGGCCGTTCATTTCGCTGTCGGTAGGCACAAAGCTCGACAGCAGGTTTTGCGTCGGGCTGCTGACGCCGTAAATCACGTTGCCGCCCATGGCTGCCGCCTGGTTGCGCAGGGCGTTTGCCGCACCGCGCATGGAACCACCCTCATCGCCATTCTGGCCGGAGAGCCAGTTGCTCTGTTTACCCGTCGCGGTCCCTAACAGCTGACACTCTGCGCCCGGCTTCTCCTGCACGAAGCGCACATTCTGGCCGGCAGAGGTTAATTCATTGCTGGAACTGCAACCTGCCAACAGTAAGGCTGCGCCGACAATCCCTGCTAAATATTTTACCTGCATGTTATTCCCCATGATCGATGAGCTGGACGCACTGGCCCGGATGTAAATCTGTCATCCTTCAAACTGCGTCGGCATGAGCCGCGTTCATTTCCTCCCCGGTCGCGCTTGTCAGTTCACGCCCGAAACAGAGGTGCTTGCCGCTCTGATGCAGCTTAAATGATTTTTATGTATAAGCCTTATACTAAAAAGCGCGCCAAAAGAAAAACCCCCAGCCATTGCTGGCCAGGGGTTTCTGCTTTTTTATGCCGTAGAGCGCACGATTACATCATGCCGCCCATACCGCCCATGCCGCCCATGCCGCCAGCAGCACCTAAGTCAGGCGCGTCGCCTTTCGGCAGGTCGGTCACCATGCACTCGGTGGTAATCATCAGGCCAGCCACGGAAGCCGCGTACTGCAGTGCAGAACGGGTGACTTTGGTTGGATCCAGGATACCGAAGTCGATCATGTTGCCGTATTCTTCAGTTGCTGCGTTGTAACCGTAGTTACCGTCGCCAGCTTTCACGTTGTTAGCCACAACAGACGGCTCTTCGCCGGCGTTGGACACGATCTGACGCAGCGGCGCTTCCATTGCGCGCAGCGCAACTTTGATACCGACGTTCTGATCTTCGTTCTGACCGGTCAGGCCAGCGAGTTTCGCCGCAACGCGAACCAGCGCTACGCCGCCGCCAGCCACCACGCCTTCTTCAACCGCAGCACGGGTTGCGTGCAGGGCGTCGTCGACGCGTGCTTTTTTCTCTTTCATTTCAACTTCGGTAGCCGCACCGACTTTGATTACTGCTACGCCGCCAGCCAGTTTAGCGACACGTTCCTGCAGTTTTTCACGATCGTAGTCGGAGGTCGCTTCTTCGATCTGCTTACGGATCTGAGCTACGCGGCCCTGGATTGCGGATTCTTCGCCAACGCCATCGATGATGGTGGTGGTGTCTTTGTTGATAACCACGCGTTTCGCCTGGCCCAGGTCTTCCAGAGTCGCTTTTTCCAGCTCCATACCGATCTCTTCAGAGATAACGGTACCGCCAGTCAGAGTAGCGATGTCCTGCAGCATAGCTTTACGACGGTCGCCGAAGCCCGGTGCTTTCACCGCAGCCACTTTAACGATGCCGCGCATGGTGTTAACCACCAGGGTCGCCAGCGCTTCGCCTTCAACGTCTTCAGCGATGATGACCAGCGGTTTGCCAGCTTTCGCTACGGCTTCCAGAACCGGCAGCATTTCGCGGATGTTGGAGATTTTTTTGTCAGCCAGCAGGATGAACGGGCTTTCCAGCTCAACGGCACCGGTGTCCGGCTTGTTGATGAAGTACGGAGACAGGTAGCCGCGGTCGAACTGCATACCTTCAACTACGTCCAGTTCGTCTTCCAGACCGGTACCGTCTTCAACGGTGATCACGCCTTCTTTACCAACTTTATCCATCGCTTCCGCGATCAGTTTACCGACGGTTTCGTCGGAGTTAGCGGAGATGGTACCTACCTGAGCGATAGCTTTGGAGTCAGAGCACGGAACGGACAGCGCTTTCAGCTCTTCTACTGCAGCCAGTACCGCTTTGTCGATACCGCGTTTCAGATCCATCGGGTTCATGCCTGCAGCAACAGCTTTCAGACCTTCGTTCACGATAGCCTGAGCCAGTACGGTTGCGGTGGTGGTACCGTCGCCTGCTGCGTCGTTCGCTTTAGAGGCAACTTCTTTCACCATCTGCGCGCCCATGTTTTCGAACTTGTCTTCCAGTTCGATTTCACGTGCAACGGAAACACCATCTTTGGTGATGGTCGGCGCGCCGAAGGATTTGTCCAAAACCACGTTACGGCCTTTCGGGCCCAGGGTCACTTTAACTGCATCTGCCAGTACGTTTACGCCGCGCAGCATTTTTACACGAGCGTCGTTACCGAATTTTACGTCTTTTGCTGCCATTTCTTTTATTCCTCAAATTCGTTCAGGGTCGTGCGAATTAAGCTTCAACAATTGCCAGGATGTCGCTTTCGGACATGATCAGTACTTCTTCGTTGTCGATCTTTTCAGTCTTCACGCCGTAGCCATCGTTGAAAATCACGATGTCACCAACTTTAACGTCCAGCGGCTGCACGGTCCCGTTTTCCAGGATGCGGCCTTTACCGACAGCGATGATTTCGCCACGAGTTGACTTAGCTGCTGCAGAACCGGTCAGAACGATGCCGCCCGCAGATTTGGTTTCAACTTCTTTACGTTTGACGATCACACGATCATGTAACGGACGAATACTCATTGATAGCTCTCCTTCGAGAAAGTCATTATCAGTTATGGGTGACGCCGGGCCGAACGCGGTTTACCGGCTAGTGCAGAGAGAGATGGGGATGGCCATTTCCGGCTTCAAGGGCAAAATTAAAAAAAATTTTTACCTTTGCGCTGGCGCACAAAAAGCGGCCATGTCAGGCAATCGGTCATAAGGAAAAGCGATTGTGATACTCTCTTTTTTTTCACTGGCGCAGGATTGAATCATGAGTGGTTTAAAACAGGAGTTAGGGCTGGGACAGGGAGTTGGGTTGCTTTCCACCTCATTGCTGGGTACCGGCGTCTTCGCCGTCCCGGCGCTGGCGGCGCTGGTCGCTGGCGATAACAGCCTGTGGGCATGGCCGCTGCTCATTCTCCTTGTTTTCCCGATTGCCATCGTCTTCGCCCTGCTGGGCCGCCATTTTCCCAGCGCGGGCGGCGTGGCCCATTTTGTCGATATGGCCTTTGGGCCACGTCTGGCCAGCGTCACCGGCTGGCTGTTTTTATCGGTTATCCCGGTCGGACTCCCCGCCGCCCTGCACATCGCCACCGGTTTTGGCCAGGCGCTGTTCGGCTGGCATGATGCGCAGCTGCTGCTGGCGGAGCTGGGCACCCTGGCCATCGTCTGGTGGGTCGGTTCGCGTGGCGCCAGCTCCAGCGCCAACCTGCAGACGTTGGTTGCCGTACTGATTGTGGCGCTGATCGTCGTAGTCTGGTGGCGCGGCGGGATAAGCCCGGCGCAGATCCCCTTCCCGGCCCCGGCGGAGATTGACCGCGGGCAGCTCTTTTCGGCGCTGTCGGTGATGTTCTGGTGCTTTGTCGGTCTGGAAGCCTTCGCGCATCTCGCCTCGGAGTTTAAACATCCCGAGCGTGATTTCCCCAGGGCGCTGATGATAGGCCTGCTGCTTGCCGGCTCGGTCTACTGGGCCTGCACCGTGCTGGTGCTGCACTTCCACGCCTTTGGCGAGGAGATGGCGGCGGCGGCGTCATTACCGAATATCGTGGTCCGTCTGTTCGGCGTCGAAGCGCTGTGGGTAGCCTGCGTCATCGGCTATCTCGCCTGTTTCGCCAGCCTCAACATCTATATTCAAAGCTTCGCCCGCCTGGTCTGGTCGCAAGCGCAGCATAAGCCACACAGCTACCTCGCAAGGCTGTCGCCACGGCAGATCCCGCGCAACGCCCTCAACGCCGTGCTGGGATCCTGCGTAGTTAGCACACTTGGCATCTATCTGCTCGATATCAATCTGGACGCGCTGATCGTTTACGCCAATGGCATTTTCATCATGATCTATCTGCTGTGCATGCTGGCGGGTTGTCGTTTGCTGCGCGGTCGCTATCGGCTATTGGCGGTGGTGGGTAGCATTCTCTGTCTGCTGCTGCTGGCGATGGTCGGCTGGAAAAGCCTGTACGCGCTGGTGATGCTGGCGGGGCTGTGGCTGTTTTTACCCAGGCGCAAGCTGGCGACGGGAAGCGTGTAGGCCTGCAAAGAAAGCGGCCCGGTCGCATCTGCTGACCGGGCCGGGGAATGTTAATCGCGGCGATCGTCCTTATGGTCCAGACGGTCGCGCTGCTCATCTTTGCGCTGGAATTCCCCTTCGAAGGTCTCTCCGCCGTCAGTTCCGGCGCTAAAGCCGCCGCCCGGCATCCGGCTGAAGCGCAGGTGCGGCATCAGCTTCATCGTCAAATGCTTTTGCACCGGCGGCAGCAATAGCAGCAGGCCGAGGAAGTCGGTAAAGAACCCCGGGAGCAACAGCAGCAAACCAGCGATAATCAGCGATACGCTCTTGATCATCTCCGCCGCCGGGCTCTCGCCTGCGGCCATCTTCTGCTGCATCAGCAGGAAGTTTTTGAAGCCCTGGTTACGCACCAGCGACATCCCTACCACCGAGCTAAAGATCACCAGGATCAGGGTCATAAAGACGCCCAGCACGTGCGCAACCTGGATAAAGATCGATATCTCAATGTAAACGTAAAGAAAAAAGGCAATAAACGGAATCCAACGCACCGGCGTCTCCTTCATCAACGGGCGCTGCGTTCAGCGCCCGTAATCATCAATTTGCTGATCGCATCCCACTAACATGGGGATGCTGAGCGGCTTTTCAATCAGCGGAAAGGCTTATTTTTCTCAGGAATAAGAAAGCGGTGACCCATTTCACAGATTAATAAATCTTCTCATACCCGCAATGTAATAAGTGATCAAGCTTACTGATATTCGCTATCATCAGCATATGATCTTGGGCACCGGGCCGGTTAAGGAAATAATCGTCGGCCAGAAAATATACTGAATACTGGATATTCTGTGTGTTTGGTGAATTCATTGGCAGCTTGAAAAGAAGGTTCACATGTTAAACAACATTCGTATCGAAGAAGATCTGTTGGGCACCAGGGAAGTTCCCGCGGACGCTTACTACGGCGTTCATACTCTGCGAGCGATTGAAAACTTCTACATTAGCAACAGCAAAATCAGCGACATACCAGAATTCGTGCGCGGCATGGTCATGGTGAAGAAAGCCGCCGCGCTGGCGAACAAGGAGCTGCAGACCATTCCCAAAAGCGCGGCAAATGCGATTATCGCCGCCTGTGACGAAGTCCTGAATAACGGCAAATGCATGGACCAGTTCCCGGTCGATGTCTTCCAGGGCGGGGCCGGTACCTCCGTAAACATGAACACCAACGAAGTCCTGGCGAACATTGGCCTTGAGCTGATGGGCCACCAGAAAGGCGAATACCAGTACCTGAACCCAAACGATCACGTCAACAAATGCCAGTCCACCAACGATGCTTACCCCACCGGGTTCCGCATTGCGGTGTATGCCTCCATCCTTAAGTTAATCGATGCGATTAAACAGCTGGGCGAAGGCTTCCAGGCGAAAGCCGTGGAGTTCCAGGACATCCTCAAAATGGGCCGCACCCAGCTGCAGGACGCGGTGCCGATGACCCTCGGCCAGGAGTTCCATGCCTTCAATGTGCTGCTTAATGAAGAGACCAAAAGCATTCTGCGCACTGCGGAGCTGCTGCTGGAGGTGAACCTCGGCGCCACCGCCATTGGTACTCGCCTCAACACCCCGGACGGCTATCAACAGCTGGCGGTGCAGAAGCTGGCTGAAGTAAGCAACTTACCGGTCGTCCCGGCGGAAGATCTGATTGAAGCCACCTCGGACTGCGGGGCGTACGTTATGGTTCACAGCTCGCTGAAACGCCTGGCGGTGAAACTGTCCAAGATCTGTAACGACCTGCGCCTGCTCTCTTCCGGTCCGCGCGCGGGCCTCAACGAAATCAACCTGCCTGAGCTGCAGGCTGGCTCTTCAATCATGCCGGCGAAGGTTAACCCGGTGGTGCCGGAGGTGGTCAACCAGGTCTGCTTCAAAGTTATCGGCAACGATACCACTGTGACCATGGCCTCCGAAGCCGGTCAGCTGCAGCTGAACGTGATGGAGCCGGTGATCGGCCAGGCGATGTTCGAGTCGATTCATATCCTGACCAACGCCTGCTACAACCTGCTGGAGAAATGCGTTAACGGCATCACCGCCAATAAAACGGTATGTGAAGGCTACGTCTACAACTCCATCGGCATCGTCACCTACCTCAACCCGTTTATTGGCCACCACAATGGCGATATCGTCGGCAAGATCTGTGCCGAAACCGGCAAGAGCGTACGGGAAGTGGTGCTGGAGCGCGGACTGCTGACGGCCGCGGAGTTGGATGATATTTTCTCTGCGCAAAACCTGATGCATCCCGCTTATAAAGCAAAGCGTTATACCGATGAAAGCGAACAGTAATCTTTCAGGTTAGTCATTCAAAGGCATGTCAGCGATGACATGCCTTTTTTGCTTTTTGGTTTTACTAAAATACAACAATTCAATATCAACTTGTTAAAAAACAAGGAAGGCATATATGTTTGGTGCAGAACTGGTTATTGTCCTGCTGGCGATTTATCTCGGCGCCCGGCTCGGCGGCATCGGTATCGGCTTTGCCGGTGGCCTTGGCGTCCTTGTCCTGACGCTTATTTTTCAAATTAAACCGGGTGCGATCCCCTTCGACGTTATTGAAATCATTATGGCGGTGATTGCCGCTATCGCCGCCATGCAGGTCGCCGGCGGGATGGATTACCTGGTCAGCCTCGCCGAACGGATGCTGCGCCGCCACCCGAAGTACATTACCTTCCTTGCCCCGCTGGTGACCTGGTTTATGACCGTGCTCGCTGGCACCGGCCATACCGCCTTCTCCACGCTGCCGGTGATCACCGAAGTTGCCAAAGAGCAAGGCATTCGTCCGTCTCGTCCACTGTCGATTGCGGTAGTGGCCTCCCAGATAGCGATCACCGCCTCGCCCATTTCCGCCGCAGTGGTCTTTTTCGCAGGTATCCTTGAACCGCTGGGCGTTAGCTATTTGACGCTGCTGGCCATCTGTATTCCGGTCACGCTGCTGGCGGTGATGCTCACCGCTATCGTCTGCAACTTCCTCGGCTGCGAACTGAAAGACGATCCGGTTTACCAGGAGCGGCTGGCCAAGGGGGAAGTCAGACTGCGCGGCAGCCAGGTATTTGAGCTGCAGCCGCACGCCAAACGTTCCGTTCTGCTGTTTTTGATCGGCATCGTGGCGGTGATGTTCTACGCCACGGCCATCAGCGATACCGTCGGCCTGATTAAGAACCCGGTGCTGCCGCGTAACGAGGCGATCGTGGTATTTATGCTGACCATCGCCACCCTGATTAGCATCACCTGTAAAATCGACACCGGCGAAGTGCTCAACGCCAGCACCTTTAAGTCCGGGATGAGCGCCTGCGTCTGCGTCCTCGGCGTCGCCTGGCTGGGAGATACCTTCGTTAAAGCGCATATCAGCGACATCCAGGCCGTGGCCGGCGATCTGCTGCATAATTACCCATGGCTGCTGGCGGTGGTACTGTTCTTCGCCGCCACGCTGCTCTACTCGCAGGCAGCCACCACCAAGGCGTTGATGCCTGCCGCGCTGCTGCTGGGCGTTAGCCCGCTGACGGCTATCGCCTCGTTTGCCGCGGTCTCGGCGCTGTTCGTTCTACCGACCTACCCAACCCTGCTGGCGGCGGTAGAGATGGACGACACCGGCTCAACCCGCATTGGTAAATATGTCTTTAACCACGCCTTCCTGATCCCCGGCGTTATCGCTATCACGCTGTGCGTGATCCTCGGCTTTATCTTTGGCGGGATTATGCTGTAAATACCGCTGGCGGCGGGCCCACTACGGGCCCGCCTTCCGTTGCCCTCACTTTCCCCGCTCGTTACGCTAATATCCCCGCATCTTGCGTGTTATAGTGCCTCTTTTCGCTGATACGAGGTTCATGATGACTACGCCTGATGCTGTTGTTGTGCTCTGTACCGCGCCGGACGAAGCGACCGCCCAGGATCTGGCGGCAAAAGCGCTGGCGGAAAAGGTGGCAGCCTGCGCTACGCTGCTGCCGGGAGCCACCTCTCTGTATTACTGGGAAGGGAAACTCGAGCAGGAGTATGAAGTGCAGATGCTACTCAAAACTGACCTTGCCCATCAGCAGGCGCTGCTGGACTGCCTGAAGTCACACCACCCGTATCAAACCCCAGAACTGCTGGTTCTACCCGTCACGCATGGAGACAACGATTACCTCTCATGGCTTACCGCATCATTACGCTGATCCTGCTGCTGTGCAGCACATCAGCCACCGCCGGGTTATTCGACGCGCCGGGGCGCTCGAACTTCGTGCCTGCTGATCAAGCTTTCGCCTTTGACTTTCAGCAGCAACAGCATGACGTCAACCTGAGCTGGCAAATCAAGGATGGTTATTATCTTTATCGTCAACAGTTTACCTTCAGCGCCGCCGGGGCGACGATCGACGAACCGGCGCTGCCGGCGGGAGAGTGGCATGAAGATGAGTTTTACGGCAAAAGCGAGATCTTTCGCCAACGCCTGACCGTGCCGGTGACTGTGAAGGAGGCGGACAAAGAGGCTACTCTCACCGTCACCTGGCAGGGCTGCGCCGATGCCGGATTCTGTTATCCGCCGGAGACTAAAGTGATCCCGCTGAGCGCCGTGCGGGCGGCCTCAAACGACGCTCAGCCAACCGCCGCCGCGCCCGTGTCGTCGCTGAACCATCGCCCGGCCTTCAATCCGCCGCTGCCGGTTGAACCGCGCCCGATGGAGGAGAACGCCGTGCCGCAGGCGCCTGCCATGGCGCCGCCAGCAGACGTCCCCGCTCGTCTGCCCTTCACCGCCCTGTGGGCGCTGCTGATTGGCATTGGTATCGCCTTCACCCCCTGCGTGCTGCCGATGTACCCGCTGATTTCGGGCATCGTGCTGGGCGGAAAACAGAGGCTTTCCACCGCGCGCGCCCTGCTGCTGGCCTTTATTTACGTCCAGGGGATGGCCCTGACCTATACCGCGCTGGGGCTGGTGGTAGCCGCCGCCGGGCTGCAGTTCCAGGCGGCCCTGCAGCACCCATATGTCCTGGTCGGCCTGTCGGCGGTGTTTATACTGCTGGCGCTCTCCATGTTCGGCCTGTTCACGCTGCAGCTGCCGTCGTCGCTGCAGACCCGGCTGACGCTGCTCAGCAATAAGCGCCAGGGCGGCTCGCCCGGCGGGGTCTTTGCGATGGGCGCTATTGCCGGGCTGATCTGCTCTCCCTGCACCACCGCGCCGCTAAGCGCCATTCTGTTGTATATCGCCCAGAGCGGTAATCTGTGGCTGGGCGGCGGCACGCTGTACCTTTACGCGCTGGGCATGGGTCTGCCGTTGATCCTTGTGACCGTGTTTGGCAATCGCCTGTTGCCGAAAAGCGGCCCGTGGATGAGCCATGTGAAAACCGCCTTCGGGTTTGTGATCCTTGCCCTGCCCGTCTTCCTGCTGGAACGCATACTCGGCGACCAGTGGGGGGTACGGCTGTGGTCAATGCTCGGTGTCGCCTTCTTCAGCTGGGCGTTTATCACCTCGCTGGGCGCTACCCGGCCGTGGATGCGGCTGGTACAGATCATTCTGCTTGCCGCCGCGCTGGTCAGCGCGCGGCCTCTGCAGGACTGGGCGTTTGGCGCCCCGGCGGCCGAGCAGCAGGCGCACCTGGCTTTCACCCGCGTCAGCTCGGTGGCCGAGCTTGACCAGGCGCTGGCGCAGGCGAAAGGTCAACCGGTGATGCTCGATCTTTACGCCGACTGGTGCGTGGCCTGCAAAGAGTTTGAAAAATACACCTTTAGTTCACCTGACGTGCAGCAGGCGCTGAAAGGCACCGTGTTATTACAGGTTGATGTGACGAAGAACAGCCCGCAAGACGTCGCGCTGCTGAAACACCTGCAGGTGCTGGGTCTGCCGACGATCCTGTTCTTCAACGCTGAGGGTCAGGAACAGCGTGAGCGGCGAGTCACCGGCTTTATGGATGCCGCGGCATTCAGCGCCCATTTGCGCGATTGGCAAGCGTGAGCGACACTTTAGGAGGAAAGATGGAGGAGAACACCGTGCTACGTGAAGACGTCCTGGCAGAAGCCATTAAGATTCTTGAAATTGAAGGTATCGCCAACACGTCGCTGGAGATGGTCGCTGAGCGCGTGTCCTGCCCGACGAGCGACCTGAAACGCTTCTGGCCTGACCGCGAAGCGCTGCTGTACGACGCGCTTCGCTATCTGAGCCAGCAGGTGGATGCCTGGCGTCGTCAGCTCCTGCTGGACGAGACCTTAAGCGCAGAGCAAAAGCTGCTGGCACGCTATGCCGCACTCACCACCTGCGTAAGCAACCAGCGGTACCCGGGCTGCCTGTTTATCGCCGCCTGCACCTTCTACCCGGATCCTCAGCACCCCATTCACCAGCTGGCGGAACAGCAGAAGCAGGCTTCGCTGGCCTACACTCACGAGCTGCTGACTCAGCTGGAGGTGGATGACCCGGAAATGGTCGCCAAGCAGATGGAGCTGATTGTCGAGGGCTGTCTGAGCCGTCTGCTGGTCAAACGTAGCCAGACGGATGTGGATACCGCCCGGCGGCTGGCTGAAGATATTCTACGCTTCGCCCAGTGCCGTATGGGCGGCGCCTTGACCTGATTCTGATATCCTAACCGCCACGTCGCGCCTATAATTTCCCCCTCACTGATTGCTGACAGGGATTGATATGCGCGCGTTCTTCTGGGCTGCCTGGCTGGGCCTCTGCTCTACGCCCCTGCTGGCGGCTCCCCTGCAAGGTTTTTCCTTTGCACAAAAAGACTGGGAGCTCGCCTGCGATAATACCGGCGCCTGCCGGGCGGCGGGTTACGGCGTCCGCATGGGTGAGGTCAGCGTGCTGTTGACCCGCAACGCGGGCAGCGAACAGCACCTCACCGCTACGGTAACCTTTGCGCAAATCGAGCACGATATCCCCGCCGACTCCACCGCCAGCCTGCTGATCGACGACCGGGATTTTGGCGCGCTGGACGCTCTCGACGACAGCCACTTTCGCCTCGACAGCGATCAGACCACCGCCCTGCTACAGGCGTTAACGAATCAGCGCAAAATCGAATTCACCCTTAACGGCCAGCACCTGCCGCTTTCCAGCGCCGGCAGCCGCGAGGTGCTGGGTAAAATGGATGCGTTTCAGCGACGCACCGGCACCGCCGATGCGCTGCTGGATAAAGGCGATGCCGGCGACGATGCCATTTTGCCAGCCACTCCCGCCCCGGAAATTATCGCCGCCCCGGTTCTCCATAACGCGCAGCCAGTGCCGTTGAGTATGCTTCAGCGCCAGAAACTGCTGCCCATCCTGACGCCGCTGCTGAACCAGCGCTGCGACGACTGGCAGAATCAGGCCATTCCGGCGGCAGATCGCCAGATCACGCTGACCGCGCTGGATAAAACCCATTCTCTGGCGCAGGCGCTCTGCTGGCGAGCGCCCTATAACGACGGTTATGCCCTGTGGCTGGTCGATAACGACCAGTTGAGCAAACCGCGACTGCTCACTACCGAGGCCTCCAGCTACGCCGACGGCGCTATCGTCTTTTTGCACAAAGAACGGGGCATGGCCGACTGCGTCACCGGCGAGACGCGCGTTTGGGATGGTAAAACCTTTACCCCCAGCCTGAAGTACAGCACCGGTATGTGTCGGGAAATCACCCCGGGTGGCACCTGGATGCTGCCGACCTTTGTCAGCCAGGTGATCCCCAGGCAGCAGAAAGAGGCGGATAACCTGGCTCTGCGCACGTTGTATAACGCAGTGTTGAAAGCGCAAAAAAGCGATCCAGAATTGTCGCTGAATAAGGTCGCCGAGCAGTTTCCGTTAACCGGCCATATTACCGACTTCACGCTCACTTACGCCGACGATACGCTGATCACGACCAGTAAACCGTCCCCGGATATCAGCGATGATGAGTGGCAGGCGTTTCTGCGCTCCTCGATTAGCGCGGATTCAGAAAACGGCAAAGTCAGCTTTACCCTTATCGACCTCGACGGCGACGGCAAACGCGACCTGATCATCGACAGCTACGTGGGCGGCACCGGGCTCTTCAGCTACACCGGGGTGCTCAAGCGAGGTGATGATGATTTTGCCGCCGTCAACGGCAGCGACAGTGATAATGGTGATGATTTCGATGCCGGGGTGCCCGGCGCCCTCTTTTCCATTAATGGCCGCGGGGCTAACCAGTGGAACCACTGGGTCAAAATCAACGGCCAGGTGTATGCCCTGTGGTACAACGGCCAGTTTGGCGAAGATAACCTCTACCTGCTACGCCCGTTCAGCACCACCAGCCAGACGCCCGCGGTGACGGTTCGCTATCGCTATACGCTGAACAGCATCCGCTCCCCGGAGAAAGACCAGCCGCTGACCCCCAGCCTGAGCGACGGCGATAAAGCTGACCTGCTGCGCTCGCTGGAGGTAATGCAGGGCAGCCTGCTGAAAGACAGACCCGCCAGCGACAACGACGCGCCGATCTGCCCCATCCCGCCGGGCACCTCCGCTGACGAGGCGGATAACTACTACAGCGGCGTCGCCGTTAACTATATCTATGAGACGGTGGCCTATATTCCGGTCTGGCTGAACGGGAAGTGTTATATCGGCACCATTTTCAGCCATCATGGCGCCTATCGCCACGGCGTGGATGCGGAAATTACCCTGAGCTCGCCGCGTGAGGACGAGGAGGTCATTGGCGATTATCTCATCTCCGGACTACGCCACGTTATCGCAATTACCAGCGGCTGGAAAACCCGCGAGGGCGATAACGGCATGCAGTGAAGTTAAGCCAAAACGCGCCTTTGAACGCAGAATTGCCGCAAAGATAAGCAATCGATAAGTAATTTAAGAAATTTGGTTGACGGGGTGGGCGGATTACGGTTTAATGCGCCCCGTTGCCCGGATAGCTCAGTCGGTAGAGCAGGGGATTGAAAATCCCCGTGTCCTTGGTTCGATTCCGAGTCCGGGCACCACTATTTAAAG
>SKER01000555.1_pt1 | contig 41449 bp, 54 predicted proteins | sample 4826961 | NCBI WGS metagenome assembly SKER01 (sample SAMN11008804, study PRJNA524170) | human gut metagenome | biome: Human fecal sample; material: Feces; isolation source: fecal sample from pouch patient p47 | host: Homo sapiens | place: Israel: Tel-Aviv | collected 2016-11-16 | reverse complement strand
ACGTTAAGTAGTGGTGGGTGATGACGGGATCGAACCGCCGACCCCCTCCTTGTAAGGGAGGTGCTCTCCCAGCTGAGCTAATCACCCCCGCTGTGTGGAGTCGCATTATAGGGAGAGTTGAAAATGAGTCAACGCCTTTTCTAAAGAATTCGTTCGTTCGTCGTAAAATTAAACAAAGCGATCGCGAAACCGGCGCCATAGCATGATTTATAAACAAAAATGGCAAACCGTGACGTTCCGATGGGAACAACATTGAGGAATCAGCCCACGGTGTTAGAATATTGACCCATAATTTCCACCGGACATTGCCGGCTATCGGCATCTTTATTAAACGTAAGGCCAATTCATGAAAATCAAAACTCGCTTCGCGCCAAGCCCAACCGGCTATCTGCACGTTGGCGGTGCGCGTACTGCTCTCTATTCCTGGCTTTTTGCCCGTAACCACGGCGGTGAGTTTGTGCTGCGTATTGAAGACACCGATCTCGAACGCTCCACCCCGGAAGCAATTGAAGCCATCATGGATGGCATGAACTGGCTGAATCTGCAATGGGACGAAGGCCCCTATTTCCAGACCAAACGTTTCGATCGTTATAACAACGTAATCGATGAGATGCTGGAAGCCGGTACCGCTTACAAATGCTATTGCTCGAAAGAACGTCTGGAAGCGCTGCGCGAAGAGCAGATGGCGAAGGGTGAGAAGCCGCGTTACGATGGCCGCTGCCGCCATAGCCACGAGCACCATGCTGATGATGAGCCGTGCGTCGTGCGTTTCGCCAACCCGCAGGAAGGTTCGGTTATTTTTGACGATCAGATCCGCGGACCTATCGAGTTCAGCAACCAGGAACTGGACGATCTGATCATTCGCCGTACCGATGGTTCCCCGACCTATAACTTCTGCGTGGTGGTAGATGACTGGGATATGGCGATCACTCACGTGATCCGCGGCGAAGATCATATCAACAACACGCCGCGCCAGATCAACATCCTCAAAGCGCTGAACGCGCCGGTGCCGGTTTATGCGCACGTGTCGATGATCAACGGCGATGACGGTAAAAAACTTTCCAAGCGCCACGGCGCAGTGAGCGTGATGCAGTATCGCGACGACGGCTACCTGCCGGAAGCGCTACTCAACTATCTGGTGCGCCTGGGCTGGTCTCATGGCGATCAGGAGATTTTCACTCGCGAAGAGATGATTGAGTTCTTCTCGCTGGGCGCGGTGAGCAAATCCGCCAGTGCCTTTAACACCGATAAACTGCTGTGGTTAAACCATCACTATATCAATACCCTGCCGGCGGAGTATGTGGCAACGCATCTGCAGTGGCATATCGAGCAGGAAAATATCGACACTCGCAACGGCCCGCAGCTGGCTGAGCTGGTGAAACTGCTGGGCGAGCGTTGCAAGACGCTGAAAGAGATGGCCCAGAGCTGCCGCTACTTCTATGAAGAGTTCGCTGAATTCGATGCCGACGCCGCGAAAAATCATCTGCGTCCAGTGGCGCGTCAGCCGCTGGAAGTGGTTCGCGATAAGCTGGCGGCGATTAGCGACTGGACGGCGGAAAACGTCCATCACGCGATTCAGGCAACTGCTGATGAGCTGGAGGTGGGGATGGGTAAAGTCGGTATGCCGCTGCGCGTGGCGGTTACCGGGGCAGGGCAATCTCCTGCGCTAGACGTTACTGTCCATGCTATCGGTAAATCCCGTAGCGTAGATCGTATCAATAAAGCGCTGGCTTTTATCGCTGAACGCGAAGGCCAGGCGTCCTGACGGCGTCGCAGCTGAAACAACGGCAGGTTACCCTGCCGTTTTTTTTGTCTGTTATTCCGGACTGGCGATGCCGAGGCGGGCAAGAAAACCGCTAATCCCTTCCCGGGCCAGCAGATCGCGGAGCTGCAGCTGTTCTGCCGGAGTCATCAGCTGTAGGGTTTCCGTGATTTGCCGCCAGATCGCGTCTGCCTCATTGACCAGGTATGCACCTGGCGATTCCGCGAGATGATTGTCGGTAAGCAGATGGCGTCTGGCAGGGATGTTGGTCAGAAACTCGCGTACCGGTTGGTCGATAACCACCAGTCGCGCTCGCCCCCCTTTAACGCCGGGTATTGCTTCGGTGCGCCATTGTTTCTCGCGAACCCAGCGATTGATCGTTTGTCTGGCCAGCCCCAGGCAGTCGGCAAGCTCTGCGGGCGTCATTTTATCTTTCAGTTTCATCATGGTTTACCGATCGCGGATCCCTAACCGAAGCAGTAACCCGGTGATCCCCTCGCGCAGCAACAAAGACATAAGCTGCTTCTGCTCGCTGGGGGTGAGTTCTTTACTGAGGGTCAGCAGCAGCGATTCCAGATCGCTATCATGGGGAGAATAGATGCCGGGCGTCTCCGCCACGCGCTGGGCGCTGCGGATAAACTCCCTGACTTGCTCATTGACATGGACCAGGCGCGCTTTGCCGCCCTGGACGCCAGGTCGCGGAGAGGTTTGCCAGCCTTCTTTCCGCACCCACTTATTGATAGTTTGCCGACTGTAGCCGGTTAGATGGGCAATTTCTTCAGGTGTCATTCGTTCCTTGAGCATACTATTTCCTGAGTAAATGTATGGGAATTAGCTGCCCATGTTATAGCATCCTTTTACGTGAAAAGGTGACCTGTTTAACTTCTGACTGCGATAAGGCTCGCAATGTCAGCAAGTTGCCTGCTTTTTCAGCGATTGAATCGGGAAGGATAATTTTGCCGTTGACACCTGAGCGAGGAATTCATATTATGCCGCCCGTCAACACGACACGCTTTACGTTACGGGGCTATAGCTCAGCTGGGAGAGCGCTTGCATGGCATGCAAGAGGTCAGCGGTTCGATCCCGCTTAGCTCCACCAAATTCTGCACCCAGCGGATTTGGTTCGTAAAGAAGTCCTGTGGGGCTATAGCTCAGCTGGGAGAGCGCTTGCATGGCATGCAAGAGGTCAGCGGTTCGATCCCGCTTAGCTCCACCAAAATTCAGAACCCTCGCTTCGGCGGGGGTTTTTGTTTTTAGCGGGTTTCATGTAAAGCACTTTCTGGTTACGTCAGTTAATCTCCAGCAATTAAAATCGAAAGTAATTTCAGACTTTTTCCTGATAATTCGCCTTGCCTGCCCTAAATAAGCAACATAACATTTCCCCCATTAAACGTGATGAGGTTTCTGGAGTTTTAATTAACAATAATGCTTGATAAAATTAACATTAATATCAAAAAAACTCTATTGGCCTTTATCATTTGTTTAGTCGCTATTCCGCTGGCTCGTTTTATTTCACCGCAAACGATAATTGACGGCAACCTTATTTATATTGCCTGGCTGCCAATCAGCGTGATGTTTTCTGTTATTTTTATCTTTGGCCGCTATGCAATTGCGCCATTAATTCTCGCGTTTGCCATCACCAATAGTTTTCTCATTAAATTAACGCTGCCGCAGGCGTTTATCTTACTTTTTTGTCAACTGTTCGCCGTGTTTGTCTCCTGCGCTATTCTGCGACTGTTGGTGGGGAAGCGCTGGCGCTGCGGTCCAACGGCAAAACATATGGGGGCGCGGATCTTCTGGGGCGGCTTCTTCGCGCCGGTGCTCCTGAAAATCACCATGTATCTCGCCGGACAATATTTTGCATTTCCATTAGCTATTACCAGTTACTTTGGTAGTATGCCGTTGATTTATACTGTAATAGATATCCAAAGTTTAATCAGTGCGGCATTAATTTTTACGACGTTTCTTTATTATCCAATGCGGATGATTATCAGTCCGCGCTACGCCCGACGTTTCTGGCAGCAGGAATGTTTACCGTGGCTGGCACCGCAATATCGCTCCTTTACCCTATATTGGTTTATCGCGTTGGCGGTGATATTAACGCTATTGTGTGCGCCGTATCAGTCTGAATTTATTGCCGGTTATTTAGTTCCGGTTATTTTTATTGTCTACTTTATCGGTATCAGTCGAATAGGCCATGCGCTATTACGTATTTCATGGTCTGTCTCGGCCTTTTTGCTGGTGGTATATAACAAAAACTTTCTCCAGGGGGTGCAAAGCGAGTATTCACTCTCCTTTGTGCTGTCGGTTCTGATCTCCTTTACTATCTGTTTGTTTTATATGGCCGACATCTATGCCCGCAGCGACCGCAACAAACGCCGCTGGCGTAGCCAGGCGGAAGAGGATCCGCTGACCGGCTTGCCTAACCTGCGCGCGCTGGAGAGCCATTTACAGAGCTGTCCTCAGCAGGCTATCTGCAGCCTGCGTATTGATAATCTCGACTTTCTCAGTCGGCATTATGGTCTGATGATGGGGGTGGACTGTAAACGGCAGATTATTCGGGCGCTGCAACCGCTGCTGGGAGCGGCGGATAAAGTCTTCCAGGTACCGGGCAGCGAACTGATCCTCGTGCTTGATGGACCGGAGCCGTCGTCCCGCTTGAACCATATGGTCGCGGTCCTCAACCACAAAAAGTTCAGCTGGCACAATCAGCCGCTGGATTTGGAGTTTGGCGCGGCCTGGGGCCGCGATGACGGCCAGGGTGAGGGACTTTACCAGATGCTGGGCCAGCTAAGCTGGCTTTCCGAACAGGCGGGCAGTGAACGTCGGGTGCTGGCGCTGGACGAGGAGCAGGATCTGGTGGTGGATCAAACTACCGAGCAGGTGCGCCTCCTTATGCGCGTCAAGCAAGTGCTCAAAGATCGCGCGCTGATGCTCTATGCGCAACCGATTCAGAATCCGGAGGGGGAGGGTTATCATGAGATCCTCACGCGCATGCGCTGTGGCGATAGCGTCATTATGCCCGACCGATTCATTCCGCTGATTGTGCAGTTTAACCTCAGCCAACGTTTTGACATGCTGGTGCTGGAGACCTTGTTCAGTATGCTCCATAAGCATCCCGGCCAGCGATTCTCGGTCAACCTGCTGCCTGCAACTCTGATGCAAAAGAACAGCGCAGGGCAGATTATCGCGCTGTTTCAACGCTATAGCGTCTCGCCAGAACTTATAACTATTGAGGTGACCGAAGAGCAGGCCTTCTCTAATGCGGACACCAGTCGGCAAAATCTTGAAGCGTTGCGCGCGTTTGGCTGCGCCATCGCTATTGATGACTTTGGCACCGGCTATGCGAACTATGAACGTCTGAAACATCTACAGGCCGATATCATTAAGATTGACGGCTGCTTCGTCCGCGACATCCTCACGGACCCGCTGGACGCCATCATGGTGAAATCGATTGTCGAGATGGCGCGGGCGAAACAGATGAGCGTGGTGGCGGAATATGTCGAAAGCGAACCGCAAAAAGCGCGCTTGCTGGAGCTGGGCGTGAATTATCTGCAGGGTTATCTGATCGGTAAACCACAGCCGCTGGGTGAATGACGGGCAAAAAAAAGCCGGGCATTGCCCGGCTCAGATGACTGACGTCTGTTACAGAACCAGCGCCGCAATCGAGGCGGACAGCACGCTAACCAGCGTGGAGCCGTACACCAGCTTCAGACCGAAGCGAGAAACTACGTTGCCCTGTTCTTCGTTCAGACCTTTGATCGCCCCGGCAATAATACCGATAGATGAGAAGTTGGCGAAGGAGACCAGGAAAATAGAGATAATGCCTTCCGCGCGCGGGGAGAGCGTCGAGGCAATTTTCTGCAGATCCATCATGGCGACGAATTCATTGGAGACCAGTTTGGTAGCCATAATACTGCCCACCTGCAGCGCTTCGCTTGCCGGCACACCCATCACCCAGGCGACCGGGTAGAAGATATAGCCGAGGATACCCTGGAAGGAAATGCTATAGCCGAACCAACCGGTCACGGTGGCGAACAGGGCATTCAGCGCCGAGATCAGCGCGATGAAGCCGATCAACATCGCCGCCACGATAATCGCGACTTTAAAACCTGCCAGAATATACTCGCCCAGCATCTCGAAGAAGCTCTGACCTTCGTGCAGATTCGACATCTGCAGATTTTCTTCGCTCTCTTCCACGCGGTAAGGGTTAATTAATGACAGAACGATAAAGGTGCTGAACATGTTGAGCACCAGCGCCGCAACGACATACTTTGGCTGCAGCATGGTCATGTAAGCGCCTACGATGGACATGGACACGGTGGACATCGCCGTCGCCGCCATGGTGTACATGCGGTTGCGCGACATTTTGCCGAGAATATCTTTATACGCGATAAAGTTTTCCGACTGGCCGAGGATCAACGAGCTCACGGCGTTGAAGGACTCCAGCTTGCCCATGCCGTTAACTTTCGACAGGACGGTACCGATCGCGCGAATGACAATCGGCAGGATACGAATATGCTGCAAAATGCCGATCAAAGCCGAAATGAAGACGATAGGGCACAAAACCTTGAGGAAGAAGAAGGCCAGGCCTTTATCGTTCATGCCGCCGAACACGAAGTTTGTCCCTTCGTTGGCAAACCCGAGGAGTTTTTCAAACATCTCGGAAAATCCTTTCACAAAACCCAGACCAATATCGGAGTTGAGGAAGAACCAGGCCAGCAGGACTTCAATGACAAGCAGTTGAACAACATAACGAATACGGATCTTTTGGCGGTCATGGCTGACCAACAGGGCCAGTATAGCCACCACAACGATCGCGAGGACAAAATGCAAGACGCGGTCCATAGTTGCTCCAAATATGAGGCAGGTTAAATTTCCGTGCACATTCTATGCAACGGCTTTAAAGAAAACGAGATCAATTGCACACTATTGCAAGGAACTGTGACCAATGGCAAAAATAGTGATCCAACATCCACTTTTGTTATGTTACGTAAAGGTTTTAAAAGTTGCATTCTTGTACTACTCTTAATAGCGGGCTGGATCTCGTTTTCTGACGCCCGTATTTCATTTCCGGCCAGCTATTGTTCCCTTCTATCACAGCAATCATTATCTCCATTCTAAATGAACTTGATAATCATTCGCATTTTGATAGCATGAAACATAGCAAAGGCTATATTTCCAGAGGCAGAAGATGACTAGCAGTCGCGTTGAGAATAGCAGTAGTCGCGCCGCGCGCAAGGTGAAGCTCGCCTTAATGGGCCCGGCTTTCGTCGCTGCCATTGGCTATATCGATCCGGGTAATTTCGCCACTAACATTCAGGCCGGCGCCAGCTTTGGCTACCAGCTGCTGTGGGTCGTGGTGTGGGCTAACCTGATGGCGATGCTGATCCAGGTGCTTTCTGCCAAACTGGGCATTGCCACCGGCAAAAACCTGGCCGAGCAGATCCGCGACCATTACCCGCGTCCTGTTGTCTGGTTTTACTGGGTACAGGCGGAAATTATCGCTATGGCCACCGATCTGGCTGAATTTATCGGCGCCGCAATTGGTTTTAAGCTGGTACTCGGCGTATCGCTTCTGCAGGGGGCGGTGCTGACCGGGGTGGCGACTTTTCTGATCCTGATGCTGCAGCGGCGCGGGCAAAAACCACTGGAGAAGGTGATCGGTGGATTGTTGCTGTTTGTCGCCGTGGCCTATGTCGTGGAGTTGATCTTTTCCCAGCCCGCGCTGGCTCCTCTGACGAAAGGGCTGGTGATCCCCACGCTGCCCAACGGGGAGGCGGTATTCTTAGCCGCCGGGGTACTGGGTGCGACAATCATGCCGCACGTTATCTACTTACATTCCTCGCTTACCCAGCATCTGCATGGCGGAACGCGAAAAGAACGCTATAACGCGACCCGCTGGGATGTGGCGATCGCCATGACCATTGCCGGGTTCGTCAATCTGGCGATGATGGCGACCGCTGCGGCGGCATTCCACTTTAATGGCCATACCGGCGTCGCCGATCTTGATCAGGCCTACATGACGCTGGAGCCGCTGCTGAGCCACGCGGCGGCGACCATCTTTGGCCTCAGCCTGATTGCCGCCGGTTTATCGTCGACCGTGGTGGGCACTCTGGCAGGTCAGGTCGTTATGCAGGGGTTTATCCGCTTTCATATTCCGCTGTGGTTTCGCCGGGCGATCACCATGCTGCCGTCGTTTGTCGTCATTCTGCTGGGGCTGGATCCTACGCGTATCCTGGTAATGAGTCAGGTGTTGCTCAGCTTTGGCATTGCGCTTGCCCTGGTGCCGCTGCTGATATTTACCAGCAATGCGAAGCTGATGGGGGACCTGGTGAATACCCGTTGGGTGAGAGGCATCGGCTGGGCGATAGTCGCTATTGTGGTGAGCCTGAACGGCTGGTTAATAGTGGGGTCGCTGCTCGGGGTGGATTAATTGATTTCTGATGCTGAATAAAGTAAAGGGGAGCCGATGGGCTCCCCTTTTCGTTTGTTAGTGATGGCCATGTCCATGACCGTGACCGCGCCCACCCGGGCCGCGTCCCCAGCCGCCGCGGTGGTCATCGCGGTCGTTCCAGCCAGCACGATAGCCGCGCTCCCAGGCTTTATCTCTGCCTTTGTACCAGCCTTTGTGCCAGCCGTTGTCATGACGATGCCAACGGTTATCACGCCATTCATAGTGACGACGCCAGTAATCACGGTCGCGCCAGCTGCCACCGTCCCAGTAGTTACCGTAATTGTCACGATCGCCTATTTGTAATTTTACCGACGGCAGCAGGGTGATTTCACCAGCGTTAGCGACCAGTGGCCCTGCGGCCAGCAGTACTGCTGCCAGAATCAGTGACCTGAACATACTCTTCTCCTTCACGATCGGGGCCGTAAGCGGCCTGTTAACCTGATATTACGGGTCGGTAAAGACCCGCCGCATCGGACGAACTCCGAAAGCGCAGGAAAGAGCACTTTTTGCTAAAGTAACATTTGCTTTACAGCGCAAGGATGGCGTCGATGGCCACGCACTCCTCGGTGGTGAAATGGCGATTCTGCAGCATGCCGACGGCATCATCCAGTTGCGCGGTTTTGCTGGCGCCGATCAGCACCGAGGTGACTTTCTCTTCGCGCAACACCCAGGCCAGCGCCATTTGCGACAGCTTCTGCCCACGCGCTTCCGCCTGCCTGTTAAGCTGACGAATTTTTTCTAATCGGGCTGGAGTCAGTTGCTCCGGCTGCAGAAAACGACTGCTGCTGGCGGCGCGCGAGTCGGCCGGAATGCCGTTGAGATAGCGGTCGGTAAGTTGCCCGCCGGCCAGCGGTGAAAACGCTATGCTTCCAATCCCTTCCGTCTGCAGAAAATCCAGTAGTCCTTCTTCCACGCCGCGTTCGAACATCGAGTAGCGAGGCTGGTGGATGATGCAGGGGGTGCCGAGGTCGTTAAGGATCTTCACCGCCTCCCGCGCCTGGGCCAGAGGATAGTTGGAGATCCCGACATATAGCGCTTTACCCTGACGAACCAGATGATCGAGCGCACGCATCGTTTCCATCAGCGGCGTCTGTGGATCAGGCCGGTGATGGTAAAAAATATCGACGTATTCCAGCCCCATGCGTTTAAGGCTCTGGTTAAGACTGGCTACCAGATATTTTCGCGATCCCCAGTCGCCGTAAGGGCCGTCCCACATCGTGTAACCTGCTTTAGTGGAGATGATTAACTCATCGCGATAAGGCAGGAGCGACTCTTTCAGGATACGGCCAAAGTTGCTTTCCGCCGAGCCCGGCGGCGGCCCATAGTTGTTGGCCAAATCGAAATGGGTTATACCGAGGTCAAAAGCGTGCAGGAGCATCTGCCGGCTGGTTTCCACTCGCGTTTCATCGCCAAAGTTATGCCACAGGCCAAGGGAAATGGCCGGTAGTTGCAGACCGCTGCGGCCGCAGCGACGGTACTCCATCGTTTGATATCGCGTGGTGCTTGCCTGGTAAACCATTCTTCCTCCGCCGACAAAACAGGTTGTGTATACGTTTACACTAAACAATGTTCTGCGTGGAGTACACTGCTTTTTCTGCGTAATTATTGCTTTACACTGCCATTATCACCTCCCATCTGGACAGGCGGATCGCTTATTCAATACTCAAATTACACCTGCACCAAAATGAGGATAATGGATATGCAACCGACCTACACTATTGGGGATTATCTGCTGGATCGCCTTGTCGACTGCGGTATTGACCGCTTGTTCGGCGTGCCGGGAGATTACAACTTACAGTTTCTCGATCGCGTCATCGCGCACAGCGCCTTGGGGTGGGTCGGCTGCGCCAACGAGCTGAATGCGGCATATGCCGCTGACGGCTATGCGCGCATCAAAGGGGCCGGTGCGCTGCTGACCACTTACGGCGTCGGCGAATTGAGCGCGCTGAACGGCATTGCGGGTAGCTATGCGGAACATATTCCGGTATTGCATATCGTCGGTGCGCCCTCTACCGGCGCCCAGCAGCGCGGCGAACTGCTGCACCATACCCTCGGCGATGGCGATTTTCGCCATTTCGCCCGCATGAGCGAGCAGATCACCTGTAGCCAGGCGCTGCTGACCGCCGGCAACGCCTGCCATGAAATCGACCGTGTGCTGCGCGATATGTTGACGCATCATCGCCCCGGCTATTTGATGCTGCCAGCCGATGTCGCCAGAGCGGCAGCGATTGCCCCAGCCCAGCGCTTGCTGGTAGAGCCCGCTCCGGCGGATGAAAACCAGCTTGCCGGGTTCTGCGAACATGCCAGCCGCCTGCTGCGGGGCAGCCGACGCATTTCCCTGCTGGCGGACTTCCTGGCGCAACGTTATGGCCTGCAGAAGACGCTCCGGGAGTGGGTGGCGAAAACGCCTGTCGCCCATGCGACGATGCTCATGGGCAAGGGATTGTTTGATGAGCAGCAGAGCGGGTTTGTCGGCACCTACAGCGGGATTGCCAGCGCGCCGCAGACCCGGGAGGCGATTGAAAACGCCGACACCATCATCTGCATTGGCACGCGCTTCACCGACACCATCACCGCAGGATTTACCCAACATCTGGCGCGGGAAAAGACTATTGAGATCCAGCCCTTCGCCGTCAGGGTGGGCGATCACTGGTTCAGCGGGGTGCCGATGGATAAGGCTTTGGCCGCGCTGATGACGCTTTCCGCCCCGCTGGCGGCGGAGTGGGCTACGCCTCAGGTCGTGGCGCCGGAGGCTGAGGAGGGGGCTGAAGGCGAGTTGTCCCAGAAAAATTTCTGGGCGACGGTGCAGGGCGCCCTGCGTCCGGGGGATATTATTCTCGCCGATCAGGGGACGGCCGCCTTTGGCATTGCGGCGCTGAAGCTGCCCTCTGAAGCATCGCTGATCGTCCAGCCGCTGTGGGGCTCGATTGGTTTTACTCTCCCGGCCGCCTATGGCGCACAAACCGCGGCGGCGGAGCGGCGGGTGGTGCTAATTGTCGGCGATGGCGCGGCCCAACTGACCATTCAGGAGATGGGCTCCATGCTGCGTGATAAGCAAAAGCCGCTTATTCTGCTGCTGAATAACGAAGGGTATACCGTGGAACGGGCGATTCATGGTCCAGAGCAGCGCTACAATGACATCGCTCTGTGGGACTGGCAGCGGCTGCCGGAAGCCTTCGCCCCTGACGTTGCTTCGCGCTGCCGGCGGGTCACTCAGACGTCTGAACTGCGGGAGGCTATGACGGAGAGCATCACCTCCGATACCCTCACCCTGGTAGAAGTGATGCTGCCGAAAATGGATATCCCCGATTTCCTGCGCGCGGTGACGCAGGCCCTTGAGGAGCGAAACAGCCGCGTTTAATCGGTATGCCGTTTGGCAATCATCAACGGTCTCCCGGCCAGCAACAGCCAGGCCGGGAGCATCACCATACACAACAGCGGCAGCAGAGTCGTATCCGGGACCACCACGGCGGCCATAAACAGGCTCAACCAGCCGTCGCGAGTGACGACCAGCACCATGCCGAGGATCGCGCAGGAAACGGTGATTGCCGCCGGCACCGCGTCAACATGAGCATGCAGCATCAGCCCCAGCGCTACCCCGACGAACACCGCCGGGAAAATTCGCCCGCCGCGAAAGCCGCTGGCTGAGGCAAGAACCAGGGCCGCCAGTTTGACCAGCGCGATAAGCAGAAAATCCGCGGCGGTTAGCGTCTGGCTGAAGGCCAGCTGCTGCATCTCATCCAGCCCTTTAAATAGCGTTAAGGGCCCGCCTATCGTTCCCACGATCCCCAGCAGCAGCCCGCCGATGCCGAGGGTCAGGATTGGATTTTTCAACCGATGCATCAGGGCATGCAGTCGCGGCAGACACCAGACGGCCACCATGCCGACGGCGATAGCGATCAGGGCGACGATAATGCCGCTGAGAATATCAACGAAGCGCATCTGACCATAGTGCGGGATCGGCAGTGAAAAATGGGGATGGAAAAACAGACCCGTCGTCAACGCGCCGGCGGCGGCGGCGAGGAGGGGAGCAAAGAGGCGATCCCACAGTGGCGTATCGTTGCTGCTATTGAGGGTTTGCGAAAAAATCAGCGCGGCGGCAACCGGGGTACCGAAGAGGGCGCCGATGGTGCCTGAGGCCGCGAGGATGGTCCAGTCCAGCGAGCTGACGCGCGGAAACAGTCGGGAGCCGACGGCGACAGCCAGCGCGATATTCACCACCATAATCGGATGCTCCGGGCCGAGGCTGACGCCGCCGGCGAGGCCGAGGATCAGTGCGGCCAGGAGTCCGGGCAGCGCGCCGGTGGCAATGGGAGCGCCGATTAACGACTCGGTCGCTGGATCCGGCCCGGCGTGCCCGGGGCTGTAACGAATGACCAGACCCACCGCGATGCCTGTCGCCGTCAGCATGGCGATGATCCACAGCGGGCTGTCGGCGCTCACCCCCAACTGCGCGGGCAGATTGCTCCACAGCACGCGCTGCAGCAGCGCGGCAACCTTCATCGCCACGATCAGGATCAGGCTGCAGGCTATACCTATCAGGATGGCCGGCACCGACAGGATCAGCATTGTTCTGGCGCGAGGATGGAGCATGGAAATGTCCTTGTAAAAGTGCTGGAGCACTACTTTGCCTTCGTCAGCGGAGACCGTCGATGCAAATGGTGCTGAAACGATAAAGTTAAGGTGACATCTGATATCCGGCGCGTCCTTTACAGGCTACCTTGCATAGATTACAAACTAAATGTGACCTGTGTCGCTAAACAAGGGGCGTCTGCGCGTTGGACGTTGTTGTTAAGCCGCCATGAATTTACAGTGTGCCAAAAGATTTATTTTGACTTTAGCGGAGCCGTAACGGAATGACAAAATTTGCTTTAGTAGGAGATGTCGGGGGGACCAACGCCCGCCTGGCGCTATGTGATCTGGCGAGTGGAGAGATCTCTCGCGCAAAGACCTATTCCGGGCTCGATTACCCCAGTCTGGAGGCAGTGGTGCGCGTCTACCTCGAGGAGCACCAGGTAACGGTCAACGAAGGTTGTATCGCCATCGCATGCCCGATTACCGGCGACTGGGTGGCGATGACCAACCATACCTGGGCTTTCTCTATCGCCGAAATGAAGCGTAACCTCGGCTTTGCCCATCTGGAGATAATTAACGATTTTACCGCTGTTTCAATGGCCATTCCGATGCTGAAAGCTGAGCACCTTATTCAGTTTGGCGGCAGTGCGCCGGTAGCGGGCAAACCGATCGCCGTTTATGGCGCCGGGACCGGGCTCGGCGTGGCGCATCTGGTCCACGTTGATAAGCGTTGGGTCAGCCTGCCGGGCGAAGGCGGTCATGTTGATTTTGCCCCGAACAGCGAAGAAGAAGGGATCATTCTGGAAGAGCTACGCGCCGAGCTGGGGCATGTTTCCGCAGAACGCGTGCTCTCAGGTCCCGGGCTGGTCAACCTGTATCGCGCGATTGTCAAATCGGACGGCCGACTGCCGGAGAACCTGCAGCCGCGTGAGGTGACCGAGCGAGCGCTGGCGGACAGCTGCACCGACTGTCGTCGGGCGCTGTCGCTGTTCTGCGTCATTATGGGACGCTTCGGCGGTAACCTGGCGCTGACCCTCGGGACGTTTGGCGGGGTGTATATCGCCGGCGGCATCGTGCCGCGCTTCCTGGAGTTCTTTAAAGCCTCTGGTTTCCGCGGCGGTTTTGAAGACAAAGGCCGTTTTAAAGCTTATGTTCAGGATATCCCGGTTTACCTGATCGTGCATGATAACCCAGGCCTGCTGGGCTCCGGCGCGCATCTGCGTCAGACGCTGGGCCAGGTGCTTTAAGCATTCTTTTCCCGGGCTACCGTCGTAGCCCGGATGGCGGTGCTTTCCGCTCTCTACAGATTCATCAGCTGGCGAAACTCTTTCACTTTACTGCGACTGACCGGAACCTGAAACTCCAGGTCACGCAGGCGCAGCACATAGGTGTTGTTGAACCACGGCTCAATTTCCCGAATTTTGCTGAGATTTACGCAATACGAGCGGTGGCAGCGGAAGAAATGCGCGGTGGGCAGTTTGCTGCAGAATTCAGTAATGTTCATCGGCATGACGAATGACTCCCGGCGGGTATAGACGAATGTCATCTTTTCATGCGCCTCGGCATAATAAATATCATGAATACTGGTGACGATGATCCGCTCATCTTTGATCAGATTGATGGTGTCGTTTTCCCGTGGCGCCGCGCTGGCTAATCCTGAAGCAGCGTTATTTTGCTGCTGCCAGGCGGTGGTCAGCTTTTGCAGCATATTGATGATGCGCGATTCCTGGTAGGGTTTCAGGATGTAGTCAAAGGCTTCCAGCTCAAAGGCTTCCACCGCATGTTCTTTCCACGCGGTGATAAAGACGATAAAAGGTTTATGGGCAAACTGGCTGATGTTTTGCGCCAGCAGAACCCCGTCGAGCGACGGAATATTGATATCGAGAAAGATGGCGTCGACCTTGTTGTGCTGGAGAAATTTCAGCACGTCCAGGCCGTCGTCAAAGCTGCCGACGATCTCCATCTGGCTATGGGTGTTAATAAGCCAGGAGAGCTCCTGCTGGGCCAGAAACTCATCCTCCACAATGATAACTTTCATCTTTTCTCCGCTCATGACAACAGCGACTCCGTCAGCGCCTGCGGCGTAGAGTTATTGGGGACATAAAAGGCGATTTCGGTTCCCGGCGTCAGATTGCGGATATGCAAACCCTCGCCGTAGAGAAGTTTCACCCGATGATGCACATTGAGCAGGCCGATTTTGTTACCCGGCATCTCATCGGCTTCCACGCGGGCGACCACGGCGGGATCGATACCGTTGCCCGTATCGCGAACGCTGATGCGTACCCGATTTCCGCACTCGTTAATGCCGATCGTCACCACGCCTTTGCCTTTACAGGGTTGAATACCGTGAACAATGGCATTTTCCACCAGCGGCTGGATAAGCAGGCTCGGGATCACGCAGCTGACGTCGTCGTCAATATCGTAGATGACCGTCAGCTTGTCGCCGAATCGCGCCTGTTCAATAGCGATATAATCTTTGATCTGATACAGCTCTCGTTTGATATCAATCTGCTCATCGTCTTTTAATTCGATGTTATAGCGCAGGTAGCGCGACAGATTAAAAATGAGCTGGCGCGCGGTGTCCGGATTAAGGCGAATCGAGGAGGAGATCGCGTTCAGCGCATTAAATAAAAAATGCGGGTTAATTTTGCTTTGCAGGGCGCGCAGCTCCGCTTTGTTGGCCATCTCCCGCAGCTGTTCGGCGCGGGAGACTTCCAGCTGGGTGGAGATTATTTGCGACAGGCCAATCGCCATCTCCTGCAGCGTCGAAGTGATGCGATGGGCGTGGCAGTAATAGATTTTTAGCGTGCCGGTCACCACCCCTTTTTCCCACAGCGGGATCACCATCAAGGAGTGGATCTCCGGGGTACGGTGGGCTTCGTCATTGTTTTTTATGATGATTTTCCCATAACGAATCGCCTGCCGGGTGGTGGGGCTAATCATATCGTCGTGGCGTTGATAGTTGGCTTCACCGACGCCCACGTAGGCCAGTACGTGCTCGGTATTGGTGATCGCCACCGCGTCGGCGGTAATGTCGCGGCGGATAATCTCGCAAACCTGGCGCAGAGAATCGCTGTTAACGTGTCGAAACAGCGGCAGGGTTTTGTTGGCGATATCGAGCGCCAGTTTCGCCTGCCGCGCCGCGCTGGCCTCCTTTTCCCCTTCAACGCTCTGCACCAGCAGCACGATAAAGCCGATGCAGACGCTGCCGAGGATCATCGGGATACCAATTTTCGAAACAATATCTACGCCGAGACTCAGGGAAGGCGCCCAGACCACCACCAGGATCATGGTCAGAGTTTCACACATCATCCCCGCCAGAATGCCGATTTTCCACCGTTGTTCGCGGGCCACTTTACGATTAATCAACCCCGACAGCAGGCCGGCGACAATGCTGGTGATAAAGCAGGGCACTGCGGTCACGCCGTCGATATCAATCAAATAGCGGTGCACGCCGGCAATCGCCCCGACAATCGCGCCCACCCAGGGACCAAACAGGATCCCACCGGACATCACGGCGATAATGCGGACGTTCACCAGGGACCCCTCAACCGGGACGCCGGACCAGGTACTAAATAGCGCGAACAGCGAGAAAATGGCTGTCACCGCCAGCAGCTCTTTCGGAGTATGGGCCGACTTATGCAACAGTTCGCGGAACAGGCGCAGGCGAATAAGGAAAAAGAGGCAAATAAGCATCAGGGCCGCACGATCATAGACCGCCAGCATCATAGTAAAGATTTCGTGCATGGGTGCGCCGCGTCAGTGGCCAGAAAGGGACATGATAAAAAACCTGACGGCAGAAGACCAGCCGTGGAACCATAAAGCGGAAAAGTCGCACTTTTTAAAGGGGATTAATTAAAAAGCATCGCGATAGCGGCGGTCTTCGCCATTAACGATAATATTCTGTGTTAAGAAAGATATCAGTGTGTTACCACTTTTATACAACCCGGGATTATTCCGCCAATGAACTGCCGCATTTAGCGCAGTCGATACCCGTTTTATATGCCAGGGAATATTTTTTAACGGGCCTCTCGACAACATGAATTTTTTCAGGTTATTTTCTAAACGAGCCGCAACAGCGGCAGCGTCGCTCGGACGGTCCGGGCGCTAACGTTAATTAGAGGAACCTATGGCTGAATCCAGTCCTGAACGCCGTTTTACGCGTATCGATCGTCTCCCTCCGTACGTTTTTAACATTACTGCTGAACTGAAAATGGCTGCGCGTCGGCGCGGCGAAGATATTATCGATTTCAGTATGGGTAATCCCGATGGCGCGACGCCGCCGCATATCGTGGAAAAACTTTGCACCGTTGCTCAACGGCCTGACACCCATGGTTACTCTACCTCGCGGGGGATCCCGCGCCTGCGTCGCGCCATTTCACGCTGGTATGAAGAACGCTATAACGTCGATATCGATCCGGAATCGGAAGCGATCGTCACCATTGGTTCGAAAGAGGGGCTGGCGCACCTGATGCTGGCGACGCTGGATCATGGCGACACCGTACTGGTGCCGAACCCCAGCTATCCGATTCATATCTATGGCGCGGTGATTGCCGGGGCGCAGGTGCGCTCGGTGCCGCTGGTGGAAGGGGTGGATTTTTTTAACGAGCTGGAACGCGCCATCCGCGAGAGCTATCCGAAGCCGAAGATGATGATCCTTGGCTTTCCCTCAAATCCGACCGCGCAGTGCGTCGAACTGGATTTCTTTGAAAAGGTTGTCGCTCTGGCGAAGCAGTATGACATTCTGGTCGTCCACGATCTGGCCTATGCCGATATCGTGTATGACGGCTGGAAAGCGCCCTCCATCATGCAGGTGCCCGGCGCGCGAGATGTCGCCGTCGAGTTCTTTACCCTGTCGAAAAGCTATAACATGGCCGGCTGGCGCATTGGCTTTATGGTGGGTAATAAGACTTTGGTGAATGCCCTCGCTCGTATCAAAAGCTATCATGACTACGGGACTTTTACTCCGCTGCAGGTGGCGGCGATAGCTGCGCTGGAGGGCGATCAGCAGTGCGTGCGCGATATTGCCGAACAGTATAAGCGCCGTCGCGATGTGCTGGTCAAAGGGCTTCATGAGGCCGGCTGGATGGTGGAGTGTCCGAAAGCGTCTATGTACGTGTGGGCGAAAATACCGGAACCTTACGCCGCCATGGGGTCGCTGGAGTTTGCGAAAAAGCTGCTTAATGAAGCGAAGGTTTGCGTCTCGCCGGGGATTGGCTTTGGCGACTATGGTGATACCCACGTCCGCTTCGCGCTGATCGAGAACCGGGACCGTACGCGCCAGGCGATCCGCGGTATCAAGGCGATGTTCCGCGCGGATGGTCTGCTGGCCTCCGCGAGCTAGCGCTGCGGGCAGCACGGCAAAATAAAAACGGGAGCATGAAGGCTCCCGTTTTTTTTTGACACCGCTGCAGTCTAGATCATCAGGGCAAAAGTACCGGCCCAAACGATGACCATAAAAGAGAGGCCCATAAAGAAGTATTTCACGACTCATCACTCCACGCGCTTGTGCGACGTTCAAATGAATTAATTGTTCTGTTTTTCAAGGGCTGTCGCCAGTGTAACTTCACCCTGCAGCAGCCCGTAATTCTGTGCGTTTAGTGCTCCAGATGGCGCTAATGTACGCCTAAAAAATCAGGGAAACAAGAGGCATTTTTTTATTAATTTTTAGTTACTTACGAGTGTCGTGATTCGGCGACACATTAATTTCACAGGGTAATAAATTTAGCGCCAGCGACGCGAAGGAAACGGGTTTTAGCGATGGGGCGGGCGGAGAAGGCCAACGAGAGCGCGCGGTATTATCTTTGCCACGCGCCGCCGTCGGTTCAGGGCAGGTCTGAGGCGCGCTGTCGCCACTCGGCCGGGTAGTGTGCCGGGATAAAGCGCAGCGTCAGCGCCATGAGTAGCAGGACGCAGATCGCATGCCAGGACCAGTCAAGCGTGTAGTTCCCGCTCAGGCTACGCAGCAGGCCTGAAAGCCAGGGCGACAGACCGGCGATGATAAATCCGATCCCCTGCATAAAGGCTACCAGCCTGCCGGCCACCGCCGGTTGTCCGGCGTGATCCAGCGCCAGCACCAGGCACAGAGGAAACGCCCCGCCCAACCCCACGCCGCAGGCAATGGCCCACAGCGCAGAGAAATGCTCTGGCAGCCAGATAAAGCCGCAGAAGCCAATCAGCTGTAGCGCCAGCGCTAGCAGAAGAAGCTGGCGCCGATCCTCCTGGCGAGCCAGCGCCGGGAGCAGCAGCGCGCCGGCGGTTTGCCCGACGGTCAGCAGCGCCAGCAGCGAACCGCTGTACTGGGCGCTATCGCCTAGCTGGATGTAGTAAGGAGGCAGCCAGGCGATCAGGCTGGCGTAACCGGCATTGATCAGTCCGAAATAGAGTCCCAGCGTCCAGGCGCGGCGCTGGCCAATAATCGCGACCCGGGGGGAAGCGCTGGTCTGATGCGGTGCGCGAGGCAATTGCCGACAAATCGCCAGCCAGCTGAACAGAGCCAGGAGCGCAGGGAACGCCCACCAGGCTAGCGCATCATGCCAGGCCGCGCTATGTGACGCCAGCCATGGGGTGAACGCGGCGCCTAACCCGCCGCCGCCCATCAGCGCCGCTGACCATAGTCCCATCACCAGCGGCGTCCGTCGGGGAAAGAGGTGCTTAATTACCGCCGGAATGGCGGCCTGAATAATGCCGATGCCAATTCCTCCGGCCAGAGCGCTGGTGAGCAGTAAGCCACTATTCGGGGCGATTTCCCGCAGCAGGGCGCCTGCCGCGATAATCAGCAGGCTCAGCGCAATACTGCGCTTTTGACCGATATAGCGATCGACCCAGCCAGCGGCCAGCGCCAGCACCCCCATCGCGATCACCGGCAGGGCGGTCAGGAGTGCGGCCAGGGTATAGCTCATGCCGCTGGCTGCGCGGATGTCCGGCAGCAAAGGACCAATGGAGGTAAGCAGCGGCCGCATATTGATCCCAGTCAGTACCAGGACTGCCAGCGTCAGGTTCTGTCGCAGCGCTGGTGTCATGACTGCCGTTCCGCCCAGCGCTGATAAAGTTCAGTTCCCTCCGGCTGCGGGCGATGATGGATCGGCAGCGTTTGCTGGTCCAGCGGCTGCTGCAGCTGCTGATAAATCGCGGCGGTCGAGAGCTGAAAAGGCTCCCCGTCCTGATTGCTATTGGCGAAAAACACTTCCCGCACGCCGGTTAAATAGAGCGCGCTCAGGCACATAGGGCAAGGTTGTCCGCTGGCATAGATGACGCATTCGCGCAACGCCGCGCTTCCCTGTCTGGCGGCAAGATCGCGAACGGCGTTCAGTTCGGCATGCGCCGTTGGGTCACCGCTCAGATGAAAGGTATTGACGCTTTCAGCGACAATCTCATCATTCCGCACCAGCACGGCGCCGAAGGGGCGCCCACCGTCAGCAATGTTTTGTTTTGCCAGCACTAATGCGCGCTGAAGATAACGATCGTGAGCGGACATAGTCACTCCTGCATAAAACGATGTTAAAGGTGAAATATGTTGAGGGTCGTGCGAAGAGGGTACGTCTCTTGTTTCATAAGTTAAAAGATTTATTTATGATAATGTCTATTGGAATTTCTTATAGGTGGGCCGATGCTTCTGCGCCAACTTTCCTACTTTATCGCTGTGGCTGAACATTGTGGCTTTTCCCGCGCCGCCGCGGCGCTGCATGTCTCCCAGCCTGCGCTGTCACAGCAGATACGCCAGCTGGAAGCGATGCTGGAGGTTCAGCTTTTCGACCGCTCTGGCCGACGTATTCGCCTGACCGATGCTGGAGAGATCTGGCTGGAGTATGCCCGTCGCGCGTTACGCGAGCTTGAGGAAGGTCGGCGCGCCTTGCATGACGCAGAAGATCTCCAGCACGGTAAACTCCGCATTGCTATGACGCCAACTTTCACTACCTATATGCTGGGCCCGCTGATGGAGGCGTACTACCGACGCTATCCTGGAGTAAAAGTGCTTATCCAGGAGATGAACCAGGAGCGGATGGAGGCGATGCTGCTGGAGGATGAACTGGATGTGGGGATTGCCTTTGACGACAGCCGGTCACAGGAAATTGTGGTTCAGCCGCTGCTGACGGAAACGCTTGCGCTGGTGGTGAGCCGTGCGCATCCGCTGGCAGGAGAGCGCGACTTGCAACTGCAGGCTCTCGACGCCCAGCCGCTAATTTTACTGAGCAGCGAGTTTGCTACCCGCGAGCAGATTGATCGTTATTGCCGCCTTCATCGGCTCGAACCAGACGTGCGGATGGAGGCCAACTCCATCGGGGCCGTTCTGTCGGTTATTCGAAGCACAACGTTAGCAACGCTGCTGCCGGCGGCGATCGCCGGACAGTTTGATGATGTGGTGGCGATTGAGCTAAGACCTGCGCTGCTGCAGCGCACGGCCTGTTTATTGCAGCGGCAGGGCGCCTGGCAGAGCGCCGCAGCGCGCGAATTCATCACCCTGGCCCGAGAGAACGCGATAACGATTGAGCAGGAAAACCGCCAGTCCCTTGACTGAAGGACTGCGTTACTCGCCGGCGAACTGCGACTCACGGCTGGCTTCGCTGCCGATATCGCCTTCATCGGGCTGGGCATTCTCTATAAGCATGCCTTCTTCCTTAAGCCTTTCCAGCACGTGATGAAAGAGCTGAGTCTTGTCTGGCTCAGCCATACTCTGCAACTTCTCATTAAATACAGTATGGGACTGAACAAGATAATGGATAAATTCCAGCAATACCTCACTTTGCGGCAGGACGGTTAATTCCTGCTGGATGTAACGGGTTTGATCCAGTAGCGGATTTTTCGTCACGTCCATAGGCCGGGCGCTAATACTGTGGGCGTATATTTTCTCAATGGCCTGGCTGGTGATATAGATGCGGTTCAATGATATCGAGGGGCATTCGTCTTCCTCTGGAATGAAATGACAATAAACAAATGGTTTATCCGGCAGCATCATGCTGAGGCGGTTTTCGTAAAGAATATCATCTGGCGCCTCCAGCAGCGCCATTAGGTTCCGACAGTGTGGATGCCAGAGCCCTGAAGCAAATACCTTTACGTTGAACTGGGTTACCGTATTTCCGCGCAGGGTTTCCATCGTCGGAATATCGCCTTCAAGCCGCAGAATGCTGCGGATATGGGAGTGATGCGACCAGACTGTTTCTCCTGCCTCGACTGAGGTAAATGGATTAAACGCGCTGGTTACCTCTTTTTCCTGATGGGAGAGGACGGCGATTTTTAATATTCCCGGCGTTGGGTTAAGCTTAAGACATAGATTGATTGCGCCTATATCATGCCAGTGAAGAATGTCTTCCAGTTCGCAGTTTAATAATTTTTGCGCCCGCGCCAGAGAGCAATACTCCATTGGCGGTAAATTATTTAGCTTCCAGATATTCCGTTCTGTAATATTCATAAGAATTGTATGTCGATGAAAAAATAAATCGCCATGGTGAGCAAAAGTATCAATGACAATGATTTATTTTTTTCTGCTGACTTCCTTTACCTGATTAACAAAATCCATTCACATTGAGAATAATATATCGATAAATTGGCTGTTTTTATTGTTTTGCTGCCGCATATTTACTCTTTCCCGTTATCTTATCATCTCTTATTCGTAGAGAAAAATAGTTTGCTGAATATAAGCGTTTATTCCTGTTTAGCAGCAATATTTAAGGTGAGTATGAGCGGAGCACGAAAAAAGGGACGGTCAATTTGGCAAACTTTGTGGTCGGCAGGAAGTATCAAACAGACGCCTGCGGCGCCTGTCGAACCTACCTGTAGTTATTGCGGCATAGACAGGAAGCGGTCACCCGGTTGCGCGATGGCATACCAGGCCATCATTTCGGCAGTGCCCGGCTGGCCTTCAGCAGGCGCCCAGTCCATAGTGTCCATTTCGGCAAGCGGTTGATAAGCGCCTTGTTTGACTTCAAATACCATGCCGCCTGCGTCGAGCGAGAGCACCGTATGCCAGGTGCCAGCCTCCATTTCCAGCGCCGTACAGGTTTCACCCAGCACCACCCGGTTGGTGACCACGCCGTGGTCATCAAAATTTAGCACTACAAATCGGCCTTTCAGCGGCAGTAAAAGTTCGAAGGTATGTCTGTGCCGGTGCGGGCGGATATAGGTGCCGGGTTCCATGGCGATGGCCAGACGCTGTATCGGGTCGCTCAGTTCAGGATGAAAATTGCGATGGGCACGCAGGCGCGGAGCACTGGCTGCCGCTTCGCTCTGCTGCTGCATATCGCTGAGGGTGATCTGTTTCATATCAACGCCTGGCTCCTGTATCGTCCAGAGAAGGTTGTAAAAGGTCGCGGCTAGTGACTGAAAAAGTCAGAAGGTATTGTACGCAGAAATGCGCGTTGCTGTCGGTTTATTGTGTGCGTGATTGACAAAGACACGTTCCTTTCTGGCAGGACTAACCATACTGAAATCGTTGGCTAATTATGATTACGAGAAGAATACGTTCTGGCTGGCGTTTAGGTCATCGTGGTGAATGGCGGGCAACGTTTATATGGTGTCCCCTGCATACATCTAACCTGATATGCAGGGGGTTGAAATGGATGATGTTTTTTACGTGTGAAAAATATTTTACTCGTTACTTTACCCATCGGAGCGGGACAGGAGCTTTTCTCTGAACTTGCAGTGGTCACTATATAACCACCTCGCTCTGCCGTGGATGAGTTTGGCTTTGGGGAGATCGCCGGACTTAATCCGGTCGTATATGAAGGTTTTTCCAAAGCCAGTATCCGCCATGATGAATTTCAGATCAACAAGGCTATCTGGTTGCATCTCATGTTTCATCTTCCACCTCTCGTTACAGCCAAATGCTTACCACGTTCTTCAAACTCTTCCTGACAATCAGCGCAGCGCTGACAACCCGCCACCAGTTCCCGGCGCCGCTCGGGTATCTCTTCCCCGCAGTCGCGGCAGTGAGTAGCTGAAACTGCGTTATGGTTGATGCGCATGTTCTGGATGGTCATTTCCAGCCGGCGCTCTGCCAGCTCGTTGGCTTGATCGATGATTTCTGGCATGTCAGCGCTCCTTTATCTTTCCGTTCAAAATGCCGATTTCCACATAGAGATGGCTTGGCGTTAACCCAAGCTGCCTTATCAGCGGCATGCATCCGTTGAGGATCGGTCGTGATATCTCGTCGCAACTTAAAGCGGGAGATGACCTCCGTTTTGCCTTAACCTCATCGTTAGCCCTGCGCGCGATGCTTCTGAGCGCATTTTTCTTTTCTTCTGGCGTCATGCGACCCCCATATAAGCGCGAATGAAAGCCGCGGCTGCCTGTGCGTTTATAGCGTTGCCGTACCCTTTCAGGCGGCCGACGCGGTTGCTGCTTGCCACTCTTGCCACCCCGGGCTCGACTCGTCCCATGCGTGCGGCAGCCCCATCAACCAGCGGGAATGTGCCGGGTTCAACTGGACGCCATTTTCCATCTCGGCATAAGAGCCAGTCCGCATCTCGCCAAAAACCGTTAACCTCAAGGGTCCGGTAATTCCCGCGAAGTCCTGCAGACGCTGCTGGGTCTTGCTCCCGTCCTGTCGATACATGTTCATGGCCGCATCCACTGATGGCGATCGAGTGTTGCTCGTTGTCGGTGTTGGCCAGCCCGTCATGAACGCCTGGCGCGGCAGCTGGTCCAGTCGCTCCTTCCAGTCCCGCTGCGCAGTCATTCCCGCTGAGTCCTTCCAGTCGCGCGACGTTGGCGTTACCCAGCCCGCCATTCTCGCCGCCCCTCCCAATGTCGATCCCCTGTTCGGCGCATTGGCAGCGGCACCCAGCCCCCTGACCTGGTTGTTGTCGATCGTGGTTGGAGTCGGCCAGCCGGTCATCATCGCCGACGTTTGAATATTCATCCCGCCCTGGCGCCCTGACGTCCCCGCGCCGGTCACTGATGACGCCGTGGGCGTGGGCCACCCAGTAGGCTCGCTCTCTGATGTGCGGAGCACCGATGCCCGCTGACGTAAACGGCACAAGCCCGAAGGCGTATCCCATTCCTTCCAGGTCAGCTTGTACAAGGTCGAACCATACGTTTGCGTTACCTGCTGCAACCTGTTCGCCAAAGACATGCTGAGGTCTGCGCTCGCTGATGAGATAGAAGAAGTGGGGCCAAAGGTGCCGCTCGTCAGCAAACCCATCTCCTTTGCCTGCCGCGCTGAAAGGCTGGCACGGGCAGGAGCCAGTCCAGACCGGGCGATCGTCAGGCCATCCGGCGAGGCGGAGGGAATGGGACCAGACGCCGATACCGGCGAAAAAATGGCACTGGGTAAATCCTCTGAGGTCGTCAGGTGTGACATCTTCAATACTCCGTTCGTCAACTTCGCCCGGGGCGATATGCCCGGCGGCTATGAGGTTACGCAGCCAATGCGCCGCGAATGGGTCGATCTCGTTGTAGTAAGCTGCCGCGCTCATGCTGCCTCCGTCTTCACAACGTCAATGGCGCAGCCGGGGATCAGCTCAACGGAAGCGGCGGCGCACTGGTTGCCCCAGTGGCTCCAGCCTGGCGCTGCGCTGCGGCTGAATAACTCAATCCGCGGCACGTCGCCGTAGAGCAGTTCCAGGCGATGCCGAACTTCCCACGGTTTCTCGCTGTGCGCGCCGAGTGGGCTGTAGACCACCTGCTTAATTCCAGCGTGCTTGCGTTCCAGCCCGGCGCCGCGGGTGGCGATCAGTACGTCTTCGGTATTGGCGCGGGTATGGTTGCCGCCATTCATGCGCGTCTCGGCATTCAGCAGGTCGAGGAAGTCGTAAAAGTCGGCTAACTCTCCCTCTGCCAGGGCCTTGGTAATGCGCAGTTCGGCCAGCTGATTCAACTTCACCCAGGTGAAACCCTTCATTGTGCGCACCGTAAATCCCCAGGCCTCGGCCAGCTCGATCGCCTCCTGGTTGTGGGTGCCGGTGTACCACATCGCCAGCACAGCGTTATCCGCGGTGAGCTCCCATACCGGCAGCCGCTTCATATCGAGCAGGCTCATGGTGGGGTAGTGGTCGACGGCGGCGCCGTTGCTGATCGTGTTCCCGTAAGACCAGGCCGGGTCTGCATAGATAAGTGAGTAGCGGTTCATAGGACTGACTCCATTTCATCGATATAGAGGCCAGATGCGATAAGCCGGCGGCGCCGGGCTGCTTTATCAATACATTTCTGGCGGTTGCCAGAGGCGGCCTGAGCTATCGAGCGCTTAGTGAACAGGCGCGTTTTACCCTGCGGGGTAATGACCTTTGGCCTTGTGATCAGGTCAAAGGTGCGATCACAGATGCCGTCTTCGTTGAGCCAGGTTTCCGATGCAATCAGCTGCGCAATGCGGCCTTCTCCCCTGGTTATACCGTTCGCAACGCGGTTAAATTCGACAAGCGTCACGCCGAACTTCTCCGCTATTTCGCTGCCGGTTACAGGGCGGCCGCGCGTCTGAATCATCCAGATAACGCGCTCGCGAAGGCCGGAGAATTTCCCTGCTTTGCCGGGCCTGCGGTAAAATGGAGTGCGTTTCATTTCCACTGCTCCCCGAAGGTGAAGCCGATCTCCGCCAGCGATTCATCCATCTTGCTGATGAACTCCGGCACCATTTCGTTGAAGTCGGACATGTATTTGTCGTCGCGCTCAACAACCACGTGGTGAATGCCTTCTCGCTTCATGCGAGGGTCATAATTCGCGAAATACCAGGCATCCTTCCCGGTTACCCACATGCTGAATTGCACCTGGGCCATGTAGGCGGATTTGATAGCCTCGAAGCCGCCAAGCCGGAATTTCATGAAGTCGCGAGAGGTGAAAGGGCACTTCAGCTCAAGGCCGCGGCCATCACTGCACAGGCCATCAGGTGAGCAGGCGGTGCGCATGCCTTCGTCACGGAAAAGGACCGGCGACTCTGTTACCTTCACGTCGGTGGTGAACTCAAACAGGGTGCGAGCGTCGGCCTCATACTGTTTTCCCCAGGCCAGCGCCTTAGCGTTAACTTCCGGCGCCACGCCGGTGCACACTTCGGCAAGGAGCGTAAGGAAGTAGGACATCTTCATATCAGTCCATTTCTTACCTGACTTGGGCTTAGAAATGACGTTGTGAACTTCCGAGGCAGTGATCACGCCGAGGCGTAAGCGGTGCCAGGATTCATCTCCCTGTTCAACGCGGGTAACGTCAATGCCAGTTCGCTCGAGGATAATTTCTGGTGTCATGCTGCCACCTGCGCTTTTTTCTGGAGGAAGCTAAAGCCTTTCTGCGCTTCTTCTTCGGTGAGCTGTGATGCCTGGAAAATGTCACGCTTGAAGATGTTGCTGCACAGAGGCAGGAAGTCCTGCTCCCAGTCCTTATTCAGGGACGTCAGGAGGTCGGTAATTGCCTGCAGCGTTTCCTCACTGGCCACCAGGGGGAGCGCCTCTGTAGTGCTGCGCGGCGTTACGTCACGCGCATCCACTTCCAGCGTTTTACCTTCCATCTCTTCGGCAGTGGGCTGCTGGCCAATTTCAGGCCATGCCTTACGCAGAGCCTGGGCCTCGGCACACTTCGCCAACTGGCCATAAGGGCGCTTTTTCCACATTGCGTTTGGCGCGGTAGTGTCGCGGCCGGCGGTGGCATAGTTCTCAACCCAGTATTCTTTCGCGCTGAATTCGACGATCTCCCCGCTCGGCATACGCTTGCTGACTGTGTACTTGCACCATTGAGGTACGGTCACTTCAATACCGGTAAGCGTCAGAGTGACGTCAGGGCCGAACTCTGGTTCTTTTGCGCCAGCGTAATCACCGGAGCGATCGGCCTGAATCCGATAAAGCCCGATGCCCGGCATAACCACATCGCGCCACTCGCTTTTACCCGACTTCGAGTCCTTAACGCTCATTGGCACCAGATGAACTGGCTTCAGAAGCGGATCGAGGTTCCTGGCCCGGCAGTAGTCCAGCGCCATCATTACCGACTCATCCTTGGCGCCAGGGTAAATACTGTTTTTGAGAGCGCTCCAGGTAGCGCAGTCAATGCCTCGCTCAGCAAGAGAGCTGGCTGTAATCACAAGTTCGTTAGCCATTGCTATTCCCCAAAGTTAAAACGGGCAGCCGGTGCGGTGGTCCCAGTCATATTCCGCCTGGGCGTAAGCTACTGCCGAGATGAGATCGTTATATGCCTCGCCAGCTGCATTGCTGCGGAGGCCTTCGTATGGGCTTTTGTCCATCGGCACAGAGAAGCGGAACAGGCCTGACGGCTCTTTCGGCAGCGAGTCGATAATTTCCTGCGCCCGATCGTCAATCCACTTTTGCTTCTCTTCGGTGAGCGACTGTTCAGCCCATTTCCTTTCTTCGATAGCGTCGTATGCGCGGTATGCGTTCATAGCTCGCTCCTGAAATTTGGTTGTAAGAATCCCGGCACCGTATTGGCTGCCTGATAGCTCAGTTAAATTCTTCGTTTCGATTACCGGCTGAGACCTTGTCCCAACCCGTTCAGATAAACTTCAACCAGCAAGTCGGTTGTGTAAGTCCGCTCAATCCCGCGATGCAGGTACAGGCGGCCGCGTTTATTTGCTGATGCTGTCCAGGTGCTTTCCCGATGCTTAACGAGCATCCCTGGGAGAACGGCGCCGCGGTTAACGGTCTGTGTCCCGTAATGATGGCTAACCATTGAACACCCCCGTAACGTGCAGAATTTTGATAACCACTGCCGCCCAGATAACGCCGCAGATCAGCAGGCAGTAAATCAGTGAACGAATTCCGTTTCTGCTCATGCTGAACCACCAGGCATCAGGCAGAACGCGCTTGCAATCAGTACGCATACGACGATAGCGAATGCGTGTGCCAGAAACTTAAACCACTCAGTTTTATCTTCTTCGCGGATCATCTCTTCACCTTTGCCTTATCGCGGCTAACGGAGCGTTGTTACCTATTACCGGCGCCAACGTTGTTGTTTGGATGAGATGATAATGTACTAATGGTTCATCATTGTAAAGTACCAAAAGTATATTTTTGATTTATGGATAGTTCATATTCATGTAAGCTAATGAACTTAAAGTATATTTATTTTTTCGTTCTGTTTAGGGATGATGACGTATGGCAGGTCGATTGATGCAGTGACTCTGAGGGAAAGGTGAGGTGATACAAAAAACCCGGGGAGCTCCGGGTTTTTTGCTTGTAATATCATGGGGTTCCAGTTAACGCCCCGTAAATCTTATACAACACAAATGCAAGAGCAGGTAGCCCTAAAGCCCATTTGATTATGTCAAGTTTAACCTCTGTTAACTTACCTTCAATCTTTGCTTCTTGGATAGAAAGGGCTGCGTCAATTTTTTTGGACTGCGAATCGAGGGCGCTTTCTATTTTAGTCGATTGCATGTCCAATCTACCATTAATCTTTTCATGCTGAGTGGATATCAACCCCTTGATTTCTTTCATATCTAAAGCCATTGTTTCACGCCACTTGGCCATGTCAGCTTGCATCTTAGAAGCTACAGCATCTACTTCAGCCTTGTTTGCTTTCAGTAGTGCTTGTATTTCATTTCTGTTTAAATCTGACATATGAGAATCCTGCTTGTCCTTTGGTGAAGCCGGCTTTACGAAATCTGGTGTGTAATATCCTTCTGGCGATTCAATTTCGACACCAATTGAGAAAAGTTTAGAAGATTCGTCCAAAGATTCCTCAGGTTCTTTATCTTTTTTCTGTGGGTACATAGAAAAAATAGGTTTTTCAAAATTCCCCTTAAGTAAGTCTGAACCAGTCTGCATGAAGCTCATATAATCTTGAGATGGAACATTGCTAAGAGTAAGTGACAAAGGCGTAGTTGTACTACCTTTCGTGTAAGAAATGGTCAGGTCACCTACATCTTCTTCTCTTTTCATCAGCGCGATGTTCCCTTCGAGTGCTGAGCGTCAAGTTGATCCAGAAGACCTTTCAAGTTTTCGTTTAGAGTTCTTAACTGGTCAATACCCATAAGGACAGTACATTCTTGGTAAAGTTCATTCCTTGAGCCGATTTGCAAGTTTGCTCTACCTGGCTCCTCTTGGATCTCCTGTTGAGAAACAATCACTGGTATAGCCTTGTTTTTCAAAAAATGTATGTAGATCATTTTATCGTTAGATGAGCTCACCGGTGAAAAACTTGCAAAGTCAGCAGAGGTCTCAATGAAACTATCCGAAAGCTTAATTTCAATGTTTTGCATTTTTTTTCCTTAAAATTTGGGTGCATATGCTGCGTTTGATAAAAATTACCCATGCTTCCTGTACGTCTGCGGCATGCTGCCGATCACCTTGCCGAACACGAATACCCGGTTCATCTCGTCTTTCTCGATCGGGTCCCATGCTGCGTAGCTCTTGTTATCTGAGATAACTAACAGCTTGTCCTTCATCTTCTGCAGGCGTTTAACGTGTGCTGTATCGTCGTACAAGAACGCATAAATCCCATCACCGTCAAATCTCTTAACGCTGATATCCACAAACAGCAAATCTCCTGGCTCAATCGTACCTGACATACTGTCTCCGCGGACGTTGATAATCCTGATGTTCTCAGCTTTGCGCCCATCAAACATATGGTTGGCCTCAGCTGGCGCATACTCAACGGAACGGAGTATCTCAACGAACTCTTGGTTTATCACCCCTGGACCAGCGCTGACGGCGATATCCAAGAGGTCAATCCTAAAGATGTCTTTTCGATTGGTTGCCGATCCTGGTTCAATACCATCATCGTCAGCATCTCCAAGCAGGTAGGATGCAGACGTGCCTATATGAGACGCTAAGGCCTGAAGCGTTCCCCGTCTTGGTATTGACTCCCCGTTAAACCATTTGCTCACGGCTTTAGGTGTCAACTTCATTCTCTTGGCGATTTCAGCCTGGCGACCGTGTGGCATCAATCCAGCTTTATCGCAGGCCAGCGCTAGCCTCAGAGAAAATTCTTTTCGCGCTCTTTCTTCGTGAACCATGTGTTCAATCATAATATCACTTGCGTGAACTATCAGTTCCGACTTAATATGTACTTACAGTTCATTATTGAGGGTTAAACATGGCACCTAACAGTCTTGGCGAAATCATCAAAAAGATTCGCGTTCCTGTTGTAGCTAAAGCCTGTGGTTGCTCTCCGCGCGCAATTTACAAGTGGATTGCCAACGGAAGCCTGCCGAGAACGGACTACACCGACGAGACCAATTACGCAGAAAAAATCGCTCTCGCATCTGGCGGCCAGTTTACTGCTGCGCAGATCCGGGAAGTCAGCAAGCCTAAAGCCGCCTGACTGGCGGCCATTCCAAACAACACCAGAGGAAGTATCACAGATGGAGAATGCAATAGCCCGAAAGTTAGAGCCGCCAATCCTCAACCCAATTGAGATTGAAGGCATTTTGTTAAACCGGCTTTTATCCATTGGCCAAAAGGTTTTTGCGGAAATGCGAGGGGTTAGCGAGTCGACAATCAGTCGCCGCAAGAGCGAGGGGTATTACGCCGAAATGGCGAAGGAAATATCAGCGCTGGGTCTGCAGGTTGTTCCGCCGGAGGCGGTGGTAGTTTCCCGCCACTACCTGCAGTCAGTAGAAACGCTGGCAGATATCGGTTTGCGTGCGGAGCGGTGCCGCCCTGGTCCGCTTGGGTGGGACTGATGAAGTGCGTAAAAGGCGAAAGCCGCAGTGCAGCAACACTAACGGCTTTCTACGCGAATTAACTGGATCAATTCACAGGAGTAATTATGAGTTCACTTTACCAGCATTACAACCAAAAAGATAAAAACGGAACCGGCATTAAGGTGAACCGGACGTTTATCGTTCCCCTGAAAGAGCTGTACGTCGAACCCGGACTGAACATCCGCGAAATCGACCAGGATCACGTCGCTGAATTCCGCGATGCGTTTATCGCCGGAGAGTCGGTGCCGCCGCTGGACGTCCAGGTTACCGAGAAGGGCGTGAAGGTTATCGACGGCCACCACCGCTATTACGGCGCCATTGAAGCGACGAAAGCAGGCGCTGACATCATCCGGCTTGAGTGCAAAGACTTCGTCGGGAACGAAGCTGATCGTATCGCCTTCATGGTTACCCGGAACCAGGGCAAGCCTCTCACTGCTCTGGAACGCGCAGCTGCATATCAGCGTTTGAGAAATCAGGGGTGGGAACCGGACGAGATCGCGAAGAAGGTTAAGCGTTCTCTGTCCGACGTCGACTATCACCTGCATTTGCTGACCTGTGGAGAAGAGCTGATCAGCATGGTGCGTGCCGGCGAGGTATCCCCAACAACCGCGGTTGCACTATCCCGCGAGCACGGCCCCCAGGCGGCCTCTGTAGCCATTCGCCAGATGGATAAGGCCAGAGCGTCAGGTAAATCGAAATTAACCCGCAGCGCGGCGCTGCCGCAGTTTAGCGCAGCAAAGGCGCGCCAGTTTCTCCAGATAGTCGCTGATCAGGCTGACATTGAACTGCCAGCTGATGCGCGCGCCATCCTGGATAACTATCGCGAATTCCTGAAAGAGGCCGGCTGGGAGAGTGAAGCATGAACACCGCAGAAATACTCAAGTTTCCCGGCGCCGCGCCGGGGCAATTCAGGAGCAACCGGATGGAAAACCAGAAATCTGGCTACATCCCGTTGTACCGGAGCGTTCTCAAGCAGTCCTGGGCAAAAGATGTGTACCTCAGAACCCTGTGGGAAAACCTGCTGCTTAATGCTGCTCGTCAGCCATTCAAAGCGACTTTCAAAGGTCATGAGTGGTCACTGCTGCCCGGACAACTGGTGGTCACAGCGGCCGATTTAGGGCTGCAGCTTTGCGACCGGAAAGGGAATCCTACTAGTCGCGATTCAGTGGAGAGAATGCTGGCTGTTTTTGTGCGCGAAGGGATGATTTCTATCGAAGGTGAGAAGCAAAAAGGTAGAGTGATCACCATCACAAATTTTGCAGAATATGCTCAAAAAACAGACAATTTACCCGCACATGAAGCCGCACATGAAGCCGCACATACTTCCGCACATGGCGAGCCCAGCAATGGCGCGGGTTTGAAGGTGGTGCCCGCACATGATGGCGCACATGAAGCCGCACAAACAACCGCACAACATGAACAAGAAGGTAATAACAAGAATAAAAACATTAAAAGATCTTCGTCCGAGAATTCTGGCGAATCCTCTGACGCCCGCCTGAAGAAATTTTTGTCTGCTCATCCTGATGCTGCGGTTTACACACCCAGCGGAAGCAAGTGGGGAACCGCCGAAGACGTTCGCGTTGCCGAGTGGATTTTCTCCAGGGTCAGGATGATCAACCCAACCTGCAAATCCCCTGACATGACCGCCTGGTCAAACACGGTTCGACTGATGCGCCAGATCGACAACCGCAGCCACCAGGATATCTGCGCCATGTACGACTGGGCCAGCAAAGACTCGTTCTGGCATCGCAACATCCTGAGCCCTGATGCGCTGCGCAAGCAGTGGGACAAGCTAACCATGCAGCGCAGCGCGCCAGGGGTTCAGGTTGCCGGGAAGCCAAAAGTCGACCTGAACAACACTGACTGGATTTATGGGGTGCTCGAATGAAATCAATCGCTGAAAGCATGCACAACTTCGACCGGGAAAACTTCCAGCGCGTGGCTGCCGGGCTTCCTGAAATGCAGGACGAGCAGGCAGTAAAGCGCCATGCGGCAAAGACTGCGGAGATCTTCAACGAACTGTTCCGCCAGTTGCTCGCTGTGTTCCCGGCGCTGGCCAGCAAAACACCCGAGGAGATGAACGAGATGCGCCGGCAGTGGCTTCTGGCGTTCAAGGAAAACGGGATTGTCTCCATGGAGCAAATCAACGCCGGAATGCGCGTTGCCCGCAAACAGGAGCGCCCATTCATGCCATCGCCGGGTCAATTTGTCGCCTGGTGCAAATCGGAATCAGCCGTATCTGCCGGGCTACCTGATGCAGTGGAACTGGTCGATATGGTTTACCAGTACTGCCGGACCCGCGGGCAATACCCGGATGCTGAGTCCTATCCGTGGCCAGAGCACAACGTCACGCCGGTAACGCTGAGGCACAAGGCCTGCTACTGGATGGTTACTGGCCTGTACGCAGATATGCGCGCAAACGGCCTCAGTGACGCTGAGCTGCGCCGCAAGGCTCAGGATGAGCTGATGCGTATGGTGCGTCGTTTAAACGCAGGAGAAGCGATTCCAGAGCCGGTTAAGCAGATTCCAAAACTTGGTGGTCGGCCATTAAGTCAGGAGCAGGGATTAAACAAAATCGCAGAAATTCGGGCGAAATTTGGACTGGGGAGAGGGCGGTCATGAAAAAGAACTCTGGAAAACAAGCCGTAATCAATTACGTCGGCCAGCATCCTGGCTGCAGCTTTCAGGATATCCGCCGCGGTACCGGGCTTGACTCTTCAGTGGTCAATTCCTCCCTGTGGCAGATGCACCGTGACGGCCAGGTTAAGCGTGAGGGTGAGTGCAGGAGCTACCGCTACACCCTGATCGACACAACAGCCGTAACCGAAAGCGATCCGTCTGTTCAGTATCGCCAGCGTCCTGGCGGCGTAAACCCAATGACCAACCTGTTTAACCAGTGCCTGGCGGGAGTAAGAAAATGAAAAACGAAATCGAATTCAAATTTGGTGATTACGCAATCATCGAGCAGAAACGCCACGGCGTACCTAACGAGATGTTTGTTCATAAGGTGGTTGGTCAGCTTCGCTCTAACACCTGGGTTGATGTTCCGGTGAGAGTTCCGGCGACTGAGACGCTGCACGGTGAGATGGAGGACATTTGTCTTTGCATCTGCTGCGGAATTGACGAGACCAAAGTTCGCCGTTATCGCGTCAAGGATATGCGACGCCATTCTCCTGTCTCTTTGGTGGCTGATGAAAAGAGCGGGTCGACTATCACACTACAGGCAGTAAACGAGCTCATCGCCTCCCTGGAGACTGCGGGCGAGCTGTCGATCAAAGAAACAAAGTATCTTGAGTTGGCGAAAGCTTACCAGCAGCTGGCTGCGGAGAATGTGGCGCTGAAGTCGTTTGGCGACAAGCTGAATGATATGCATAACGCACTGAATGGAGAAGGGACAGGCATTCAAGGGCGTGCAGAAGTAGCTTGCCAGCAGGTCGCACTGGAAGCAGCAATTGAAGAGTTCGACGCTATTGAAACCCCCGCCACCGATCGCATCGTAGCCGAAGCCGAGGCGCGCGGAGTTGAGAAGGCCATCGCTCACCTGGAGAAGAAGTTCAGCAATATCGGCGTGCAGATCATGAATTTGCAGTGGCTGGCAGACTCGCTGCGCAAGGGAGCATCAGAATGACAAACCGAATCCCTAGCTTCGGCTGGAACCGCCTGAAACTGGCAACGCTCACTTATGAACAACTGGCTCAACTGGAAGAGCAAGTGAAGGCTGAGCATGCCTGCAAAAACGGCATTCACCTCTTCGACAAACCCGGCCAGCGCAAACTCGACGCCCTTAGCTGGGCCGTATACAACAAGCAGAAGGCGGAGCGTGCAGCATGACTGATATCACCGAACTGACGCAGAGCAAGTCGCTGCGCAAAAAGCTTAATCGCCGCCTGAATGATGCTTATGGGTTTCAACGAACATCAGGCGGCAAACACACCACAATCAGCCTAAGCATTGCTGAGTGCAAATCTGTCATCGCAGCTTTGGAAAAGCATCTCGCGCTGGTAGAGGCGCTGGCATCAGAGAAAAGGATTTGCGCAACGTGGAGAAAAACAGCTGAGGCTAACAGCGAAAAGCTGGAGAAGGCGCAGCAGCGGATTGGTAAGCTTGAAAAAAAATTAACTGACCACAAGAGAATGAATCAAGAGATGGCAAAAGCAATGCTTACGCCTAATGATTCCGATGCGGCAGGGATGGAGATTGCAGCACTGCGCCAGCGCATCGCCGAGCTGGAGTCCCGCACCGTGAAGCTTCCGCTACCATCGTGTACTTACGCTGACCACAGCTACCCGGCATACTCAAAGCGCCAGGTTATCTCTCTTCTGGAGTCACTGGGCATCACAGTCGTTGAGGGGGATGTATGACCAAATCAACCATAACCAGAGAGCGCCTGGAAGAAATTGTCAGCGACCCAATGATTAATCAGGGTAGCGAGTTTGCGATGATGGCCCGCATGGCGCTGGTCGCATTAGACACAGAGCCGGTGGCCGAAGTTTTATCTAACCGCCCAGGCAATGACACTTCGACAATTGACAGGGCGCTTCCTGTTGGCACCCAGCTCTATCGCCACGCGCAGCAGCCGGTAGTGCCGGAGGAAGCAACTCCGGAAAACGTAGAAATGCTCTCTGGCTATGTTTCCACGTACAAATTGACTGATAGCGAGCGAGATATTGCTGCCGAAATCTGGAACGCCTGCCGCGCCGCCATGCTCGCAGCAGCCCAGCAGGAGGGAAAATGACTATAGCCATCGATCGACTTAAAGAAGTGACAAGGGACTTTGGTCGCAGGCATATCGCCTACCAGATGGCCAGGGAACTGCTGGAGATTTATAGCGGTAACGGCCCGTTAGTGTGGAATGCGCTGAGCGATTTCCCTCCTGAAGTTAACGGAAAATATCTGGTGATGACCAGCTATGGTGATATTCGGACCGCCTGCTATGACTGTGAATCAGGGGAATGGCGGGCTTCAGATGGCACCATTACCGGAGTTATCAAGTGGATGGATATGCCAGCCGCCCAGCAGGAGGTGAAGGGTGAGTAAGGTCGAATTGCTTGAGAAGATATCGGCGCTCGCTACTGAATGCCACGCGCTGGCCTGTGAGCTTGATATTGGTGATGAGCGAACCGAAATGTTCGAAATCTACGGCGTGCTGCACAACCTCGGTCGCCGCGGCTACGCCAGTCAGGTGGGGCGGCGAATGAATCCGCTGCTCGCTTCCTGCGATGATGACGAGGATGAGGAAGATGACGATTGGGATGAGGATGACGACTGATGCCTAAATCCCCCGCAGAACGCAAAGCCGCGCAGTTGTAGTGATGCGGAGCAAAGATAAATATCAAAGACCATGCTATCGTGTGGTCTTTCTCTTTGAGGGGGAGTTGTTTATGACATGTTCTGTGTGTGAAAAGCAGCCAAGGCAGCGGCGTCAACCACCTTTAGAGTGCATGAAGTATATTCCTGAAGAACAAGGGGAATACATGAGTCTGAATGGTCGTGGCACTAAGGAAAGCTACTATATTTGTACTGAGTGTGGACATAAATGGTTGCATGAAACAGGCAATTACGGAATGGGCTGGCAGCCTTAAGGTGGACTAATGTCTCAGTGGAACATTGCAGCCAAATCGAAAGTTGAGCAGGACAAGGTCAACGTAGACCTCGCCGCGTCCGGCGTCGCCTACAAAGAGCGCCTGAACATGCCGGTTGTCGCCGAAGTGGTGGCCAGAGAGCAGCCAGAGCATTTACGCGAGTATTTTATGGAGCGCGTCCGCTACTACCGCGAGCAGAGCATCCAGCTCCCCCGCGCATCCGATCCACGCTATCTCGAAATGGCCAGTCAGAACGAGAAAAAATAGCCTATGCTCGTTTTGCAATTCAGGATTTAGCCCGTCATAATTATCTCGTCAGCCTGAGCAACTGACACGATTATCCGGCGCCAAGTGGGGACACATGGCGCACAAAACCTTACAGCAATCACTGTCACCGATGGCGAAAGCCACCGGCGATTTTCTGCATTCAGCGTTTGGCCTCTGCGGAGGTGAAGCGTGAAGCAACAATTCTGCCTTATCAACGACAACGTTAAGCGTAACGTCGTCAGCTTCATCCAGTCTCTGCCCGTCGACCACCGATCGCCGCTGATTATCGAGGCGCGCGATGAAAGCCGCACCGACAAACAGAATCGTCTCATGTGGCCACTTTTGAAAGACCTGAGCGATCAGGTGATCTGGCACGGTGAAAAGCTGGAGCCAGCGGAGTGGAAAGACCTCATCACCGTGCTGGTCAGCCAGATGCAAAATCCGGAGCGCGAGCAGAAATCCGCCCCGGGCATCAACGGCGGCCGCGTCTACTTCGGCGTTCGTACCTCTCAATCCAGCAAGCGCTACATGGTCGAGGTGATCGAGGCGATTTACTGGTTCGGCACCGAGCACAATGTGAAGTTCAGTGAGAAGTCCAGCAGTCGTATTGCATGGGCCCAGGAATGGAGGGCTTCGCATGCACAGCCTGCTCGCTAAGGTAATGGAGCGCGGCATCTTCCGCGTGCCGGCGCGCCGCAAGCGCAAGATAGAAGTTAAGCCTTCCGATATCCCCACCTTTCACTATACGGCTCACCTGGCAGATGTCCGCTGGCTGCGTCGTGCTGCCAGAAGGAAAATTGCATGAGCCTCTACCGAAGCATTAATGGTGCTATCTGGCGCAACATCTGGGTTGTTGGAGATCTGCATGGGTGTCATACGCTGCTGATGAACGAGCTGAAAAGGGTCAGTTTTGACCCATTGTGTGACCTGCTGATTTCAGTAGGTGACCTTATCGATCGCGGGGCGGAAAACGTCGAATGCCTTGAGCTAATCGCAATGCCCTGGTTCATGGCTGTTCGCGGAAACCATGAGCAGATGATGCTCGACGGACTATCCTCCTCCGGGAACGTGTATCACTGGCTCGCTAACGGTGGCGGATGGTTCTTTAACCTTGACTACGACAAAGAGCGCCTGGCTATCGCGTTGACGCATTTGGTTGCAGGTTTGCCACTTATCATCGAGGTAATGACCGAGGGTAAGAAGGTGGTGGTCTGCCATGCTGACTACCCGCATAACGAATACTCATATGGCAAGCCCGTCGATGCAGAACAGGTGATCTGGAATCGTGAGCGAGTGAGCGCGGCTCAGGATGGGATTGTGAATGAAATATCCGGTGCAGACCTGTTTATTTTTGGGCACACCCCGACACATCAGCCAAGCCAGTACGCCAATCAGATGTATATCGATACCGGGGCTGTATTCTGCGGACGCCTGACCTTGGTGCAGATCCAGGGTGGTGATCATGCGTAAACCAGCACGCCGTAAATGCGCCCACTGCCGCGAATGGTTCCATCCTGCCCGGGAAGGGCAGGTGGTATGCAGTTTTGAATGCGCCAGCGCGATCGGCAAAAAACAGACAGCAAAAGCCCGGGAAGCGGCGAAAGCCAAAGCGGTGAAGCGCCAGCGCGCCGAAGAAAAGGAAGGACGCCAACGGCGTGCTGCACGTCGAAATGAGCTGAAGCCAATTCGCTACTGGGTCCAGATGACTCAGCGTGTTTTCAACGACTGGCGGCGCGAAATGCTGCTGGCTGACGGGCATGCATGTATCTCCTGCGGGACAAAAACCGCTTTTGCGTGGCATGCCGGTCACTACCGCACCACCGCCGCCGCACCACAGCTTCGATTCAATCCAGATAACGTCTGGCTCCAGTGCTCCGCGTGTAACGTTCACAAATCCGGGAACATCGAAGCGTACCGTTCCGCTCTGGTCGATCTGATCGGCGAAGAGCGTGTGCTGGCGCTGGAATCCAACAACGAAACCCACCGATACACCCGTGAAGAACTGGAAAGCATCAGGCGCCATTACAGCGCGCTACGCCGTGCGCTCATAAAACAACGGGAGGCCGCATGAGCAAAATCCAATACCCAATGTCCACTGCCGCTGTTTTTGATGACGTGGTTTATCCCATCCACCTGTACGGACCGCATCAGATAGAGAGCGAGGTTATGGGCGCGATCAGGTGGTTCTGCCGGTGGAACAACGAGGAGATGGCCGTCGTTAAGGCGCATGTGCTGTTCAGCTGCTGGGGCCTTTACCTGACGTATGACCAACTTATGGTGGAGGCCAAATGAGCCGTGACGTTATCGAACGCATCCGCGACCGTTGGCAAAAGCTTCGCCTCTTGCGTAGCCGCGGCACCGTACTGGTTGACTACCGCATACTGAGAAATTTCGTTCGCATCTATCAGACCCTGGGAGAGACAGCATGACAGCTCAATACTTGGAATTTGTTCGCCAGCAGCTGATAGTGGCCACCGCCGATCTGAGCGGTGCGACGAAAGGGCAGTTGGTTGCTTTTGCAGAGAACGCGCAATTCACCGCTACGGCGCGCAGCCGGGGAAGGAAGAAGGTTTATAGCGAAGTAAAGCAAAAAATGGTTAACCCGGATGGGCCGCCGATGAGCGGCAGCCAGTCCCGCGCTAAGGGTTCATCAATCGCTCTCGTTCTGCCCGTTGAGTATTCTACGGCCAGCTGGCGCCGGGCTCTGCTGTCGCTGGAAGAGCATCAGAAAGCGTGGCTGCTGTGGAATTACAGCGACAATATCCGCTGGGAGCACCAGGAGACGATCACCCGGTGGGCATGGGAGCAATTCAGCGAAAAGCTGGCCGGCGTGCGCATTGCAAAAAAGACAGTCGATCGCCTTCGTCAACTTATCTGGCTGGCCGCGCAGGATGTCAAAGCCGAGCTGGCAGGGCGGGAGATGTATGAATACCAAAAACTTGCCGCTCTGGTCGGAGTGAGCCCGAAGAACTGGTCAGAAACGTTTACAGAGCGGTGGGAGGAGTGAAAACCACCTTGCGGCGCCTTGATAGCGATTCTCTTTTGCAGGTTACGCGATCACGTTCACAACAAAAGGCGACAAATTTTGACTCAAGTCTTGCAAAACTGGATTAAATGCGTCATATTTGAGTCTACTTTGATATGCTGCCTTAACTTTAAGTGGCGGCATGAAGATGATAGTCACATACCAGTTTGTAAAATTAGCCTCGGCATTCCGCCGGGGCTTTTTTATGCCTGTGATCCGGTCAGGGCTCTTGGGTAGAGACGTGCTGCACGACACGTCGACACCCGCCGCGCAAGAGCCCTGAACCAGATTGTTGGTTCAACCAGCACAAGATAATGGCCTGACCTGATGACGGACTCATAATCCAATCCATCAGGGGCGCTGCTGCAACAGCGTCGCAGGCCGCCAGACCCAGCCAGGGTATTTTCGGTCATCACCGACATTGCTATTACCCTCATACTTATTGCCCGCCTTTTTGCGGGCTTTTTTATTTTCAGGGTCGCGGGAATCACCCTCGACGCTTTGTTGGTAAATCAGCCCGACGGCCCTGAACCTTTTACTGACTACAGATAGCACCCCGAACATTATCGGAGGTGGAGACTATGAAAATGCCTGACAAAATCTTTTCGGCGGCCTCGTACTGCTCGTCAGGCGGCCTGATATGCACCGGGCTGGCAAGGACCTATGACTGGTTTCATGGCCTTGACTGGAATTTTATTGCCCTGGCCAGTGGCGTGATAATCGGTGTAGCTACCTACCTGACCAATCTCTACTTTAAGCGCCGATGGACGAAGATGTATCAGCAGTCCCTCGATCGTGGTTATGGTGGCCCGCCACCGCAGGATGAATAGCGATGGCTAACCTGAAAACAAAACTCAGCGCGGCCATGTTGGCGCTTATCGCCGCGGGCGCATCAGCTCCCGTTCTCATGGATCAGTTCCTGAATGAGAAAGAGGGCAATAGCCTCACGTCATACCGCGATGGCGCTGGCATCTGGACGATATGCCGTGGAGCCACCCGGGTAGATGGAAGGCCAGTAACGCAGGGGATGAAGTTAACCCAGGCCAAATGCGACCAGGTAAATGCCGTCGAGCGCAATAAAGCGCTGGCATGGGTTGATCAGAATGTGCGGGTTCATCTTACTCCTCCTCAAAAGGTCGGAATTGCCAGCTTCTGCCCCTATAACATCGGGCCCGGTAAATGCTTTCCTTCCACCTTCTACCGCAAG
>SKER01000553.1_pt1 | contig 41502 bp, 53 predicted proteins | sample 4826961 | NCBI WGS metagenome assembly SKER01 (sample SAMN11008804, study PRJNA524170) | human gut metagenome | biome: Human fecal sample; material: Feces; isolation source: fecal sample from pouch patient p47 | host: Homo sapiens | place: Israel: Tel-Aviv | collected 2016-11-16 | reverse complement strand
GGGAGATTGATTCTCCTTGAAATTCGGAGTAGCTGATGCGGCCGCTCTTGTAGCGGTCGATTTCCATTAGCCCCGCTTTTTCAAGGTCAAAGTACAGACGGTCCTTGTCGTACTTTGTCCAGCGAATGAAACCTTTAGCGATTAAGGCCTTAACTTGTTCTTCCGTCAATCCCTTAGCTGCTTCCCATGCCATTTTAAGTGCACCTCCGATATATTCGATTGCCTTACCGCCGAACTTCTTAGCATCGTTCTTAGCGATCATCCAAGCGTTTGTCATAACTTTCTTCATCATTTTAGGTTCCTCCTTTATTCCTTCCCTTGATTACATATGCATTATATAACGCCCCGCTATATAATGCAATACATTTTGAGAAGAAAACAAATGCTTTTACCCTTTTAACACAAAAAATCCCCCTCACCACGAAGGCAAGGGGGATTTTTTGTGATTAAACTCTGATCGTTTGGCCCACGTAAATTACGTTTGGGTTGGCAATTCCGTTCTTGGCTTGCAGTGCTTGCCAAGTTGTACCGAATTGGCTGGCAATTCCAGCGAGTGTGTCACCGCTCTTGACGGTGTAGACACCGGCCGTGCCAGACGGGATGATAATCTTCTGCCCAACCCCGATGATATTTGGGTTGTAAATGTGGTTAGCCGATACCAACGCTGAAACGGTCGTGTCGAATTGGCTGGCAATCCCGGATAAGGTGTCACCGTTCTGAACGTAGTAGGTGTTGCTTTGACTAACCGAGCCGGTTACCTTTAACACTTGTCCTGGCCAAATGGTGTTCGGGTCACCAATCCCGTTGATCGCCGCCAGATTCTGGTAAGTCGTGCCGAATTGACTGGCAATCCCGGAAAGGGTATCCCCGTTCTTAACAATGTAGGTGCCAGTTGGTGCCGTCCATTGATTGGTAGCGGTCGTGTTGTTGTTAGCCGGAGTGTTAATCTCTGGCACCGCACCAGCCGTTCCGGTCGTGAAGGCTCCGTTGTAGTCAAAGCTAGCATCCACGCCGAAGTCCATTCCAGCGTAGCCTTGGCCATCGTCAGCTTGCCAGGCGGCGGCGTTGTCGATCCCGAGATCAGTAATGTCGTAACCTGCTACCCACGGTAGAGCATCGCCGATCCCATGACTGTTCAAAGTGCCATTGGTGAAGAATGACTTCATTGAGTACAGCGATACCTTGTTATAGCCAACCGACCGGAGCCGGTTTAAAAATGCATTGGCCCCGGCGTTGTAATCACTCATTGTGTGAACTTCGGCATCGTCAACCATCACGGAGTTATTGCCAACTTGTAGTGCCTTGGCCATGTCGATGAAGAAGTTAGCCTCGTTTTCAGCATCGGCAACGCTGGTGTAGCGAGCGAAGTGGTAGAAGCTCAGCACTAGCCCAGCATCACTAGCATTCTTAATCTTGGTAGCGGCGGTTTGCGACTTCCAGTTGGAACCATCAGCGGACCCTTCCGTGAGCTTGATCACTGCCCCTTCGGCGCCTTTGGCTTTCATACTTTGAAAGAATTCAAGGGATGACTCCTGGTAGTCTGATACATCGATAAACTTAGTTGCCATTGATTAGGCCTCCTTTGGATCAATCGCAGTTGCCGTTCCATCAGCCGGTTTGATTGTTGTGGTCAATCCTTCTGGGCCAACCGTCACGGTGCTTGTTGATTGCTCGTTGCCGGTTTGATTGCTACTTGTTTGCTTGCTACCGGTTAACGGCGACTTTTCGTAAGCGGATTGTACCGCTAGCTTAGCCGTGTCCTCGGTGATTGTGTAGCCTTGACGATCAAGAGCATTAATCACGGCCTGGACGGCTTGGTTGAACTTTTGTTCGCCAGTTAGCTGGTCGCTTGATACTAGCGAGTTGACTGCCGTGCTGGCTACCTGGTCAATTAGCGTCCAAGCCGCTTTAGATTGTTCAACGCTGGTGTGGGAAGCCTTCACATCAAGCCACGGCTTGACGATTTTCCATGCAAATAAGAAAAGCGCCGTTAAAGCGCCAGATTGAATTAGCCATTCTACAATTTCGTTAATTTCCTTCATTCTTTACCTCCGTTAAGCGTTAAGGTTAAATTATGGATTTGGTCGGTGAGTTCCTTAATTCGCTGTGTTTGCTGTTCGTTTAACCGTTCCAGGGATTGGATCCGATCATTAAGTAAGGTGACCTTGGCTTGGAGCTTCAAGTTCTCCGAATCCGTCTTCATTCTCCGTTGATACTCTACTTCGCGATCCGCTCTTAACTCGTCCATTTGGTGAGTTAGCTTTTGAATCGATTCTACGTAAGCATCGTTGGCGTCAATCTCTGCCGTCTTTCGAGATTGTAGCCATCCGAAAAAAGCCGTTACCCCGCCGCCTAAAAAAGCACTTGCTACTGCTGTTATCGTCTGCATCACTTATGATCGCCTCCCGAATAATTAAAGAAGGCGTCCACTAAGATGCGGACAAACACGTAGATCGACAGCACTGTACTTACTGATATATTAGGCCTGAAATATTCGTCTTGGATAAAGAAAACCGCGGAGTACGAAGCCCATAAACCACCAAGAGCCACCGTGGTAACGAATTCAAGTTTCCATTTGTGGATGCCAGATACTGCCACTAGCAAGCCAGCAATTCCAATGAAAAGTAAGGCAATTACCCATGGGATTTGCCCGAAGGCGTGCGTCGAGTGGATAAGTATATTGTGGGGATCATCTCTGATCACCTCTTGGTTAAACAACATCACTAGTCCGGCACACACCGTCTCGGCGCTTGTGATGATCAGGTTATGATTGCGTTTCATCTCTCACCTCTTATGCCTCCCACCCACCCAGTTTGTTTGATTATTTTGGTGCCGTGCTTGTCGTCAATGTGCCAATCTTGGCTAACGCTTGGTTGATCTGGTCTTGAAGCTTGACCATTGTCTGGGCTTGAGTGTTCAACTGCGTGTTGAGCTGGTCCACCTTGTTGCTTAGCGTCTGCACCGTGTCTTTGTCGGCGATGTTGGCAATCATCGCTAAGTCTGCCTTAGCACTAAGCTTGGTATCCATCTGAGCAGACGTGTAGTAATCGGTTAATGTCGTATTAGTTACGTAATTAGCTAGGTCGGACGTTTTAGCGTAGCTAGACAAACCCTCGAGATCACGAGGCGCAAAAGTAAAGTCAAGTACCAGATCAGTTGAAGTCCCAGAGTTGGTTACCTTAGTTTCGTCCCCAGTTGACGTAGTGCCAACCTTGACAGTGATTGCAGAATCACCTTTATCACCTTTATCGCCTTTCAGGGATGCTAGCCATGTGTCCAAGCTAGATGGATAACCGTTATCCACCGCCAGTTGGTAAGCACTCTTCCCGTCCTTACCGTCCTTACCGATGGCTTGCATTCCAGTATCGTTACCAGAAATAAACCAGTGACCAGTTGTCTGATCAATCGTTGGCGTTGCTCCGCTTTGGCCCACTGCCGAAACGTCTTGGACCACACCATCAATCACCCATTTCTTAGTAGCTTCATCAATTGTTACTGCCATCTAATCGCCTCCTAATAGTCTTGCGTAAAGATAACTAATGAGAGTCGAATTGTATGATTGGTTCTGGCCCCCTTCATCGCGATAGCCAAATCACGGCTCCTAGTTCCAAGCCGTGGGACTGCATACGAGCTGGCAGTGTCGGGATCGTTCCAATAGACTTGCGTAAACGCCGTGTCGGCATTGTCTACTACCCATGGTAAGGTGATTGTGCCTTCGTAATACTCGCTCGCAGAGTTGACAACTAAGTCACCCCGCCCAGTAATAATTGACAAGCCGTCCATGATCTTGTAGCGGCTTAAAGCAAACTGGTTGGTCCCACCGTTTGGCGCCGTAAATGCTCCACCCAACGTGTAGTTGCGTGTCCAGCTATCGGCGACTTGCAGTTTGCCAGCTAGCTGTGAGCTAACGCTGTTAGACACAGAGTTGATGTTGTTAGTCAGCGTGCTCTTGAGGCTATCAATCGTTGGGCTTGATAGATTTTTAATCGTGGTCGTTCCGTCGAAATTGTTGTTACCAGTAAATTCGTTGTTACCAGCCAATGCCGCAAACGAGTTAGCCTTAGCGGCGGCCACGAGCGCGTCTAGGCTTGATTGGGCCGTCTTAGCCAGTGCGGCCGCGTTGCTAACTTGATCTTGTAAGATTTGAAGCTGGTTGTTGACGGACGCGTTGACCGATTCCATCGTGTTGCTCATCTCATTGTTATAGATCTGGCTTTGCCCGGTCGTCATGATAGTGGCCGATTCCAGCACCTCAAAGCTAACGTTAATCGTACTGATGACCGTGTCGCTTGAAGTTGATCTGAGTTCGAAGTAAGCCGTGCTGTAAGGACCGTCAGCCTGGTAAAACTGTGCCGGGACCGTGAACTGCACTAGGCCCCCAGCCGAAGAATCGACAGCGGTCATGGTGTCAGATACCTTTGGCGTCCCGCTTGCGTCCTTTGCCTTAAGGACTAGCTTCTGACCGTCCATGTTGTGAGGCGTTGTGCCATCTTTGACGGCCAGATATACAATCCGGCCAGCGTCCCCCTGGTGCCCAGAAAGCTGTGGGACGATCACCGAGCGGGTTGATCCAACGGTTGTATCAAGCACCACATACTTACCTTGTGGGGCGGCGGGTTCACCTACTAAAGTTGCCATTTGCATACCTCCTAATAAATGTTTGCATAAGACTGTAAATTGTTGAGTTTGGATTCGACCGTAGACCATAAGGCGTTGATTGCGTCCATGAAGTCACTGTCTAGTGTCAATCCAGTTGGTGGAGCTAAAGCCACCGTTGCGGTTGCTTGTCCAGTTTGCTGGTCAAAGATACCGTAGGAGTTAGCTACCTTGATTAAGTTGTTTAGGTACATCTCGATCGATCCGAACACACTAAAAAGATAGTTGCGCACCTCACGACCAAGGGTTTCCACGGTTGGCGGGGTTACTGTTTGAGCATCAATTGTTCCTGTCACAAAAACATTATCTATTTGGCTATCAATGCCGTTCAAATAGTTAACTACAAGCTTGTTGTTGCTTGTTAGGTTGTCGAGAAGATCGGACGCTTGTGTGAGCCGAGCGAGCTTAAGCTGTGCCGTGTTTTTGGTTGGTGCAGGTGCAGGTGTATCGCTGGTGCCACCCATCGTCTTGAGCTTGTCAGCAATTCGACTAGCAAGTTTGGCCATTGTGGCCACCGTCGGGTGCACTCCATTAGCGCCGTCACCAAGTGTTTCAGCGCAGTTTTCCGGTGTGATTACCGGGTCGTCTCGCCAATCCAAAAAGGCCACCCCATTTTGCTGAGCGACCTCTTGGATTAAATCATCAAGCTGGGTTTGCGACCAGAATTGGCTGTTGATGTCGTAAAGTGTTTTGCCGCCCCATCGAAAATCTTGCGTGGGCAAAACCACTAATAGCTGGGTGGTTGGGCTTTGTGACTTAGCCTTATCGATACCGGCTTGTAAGCACTGCTTAATCACGTCTAAAGAATCCGGCCAACCGAAGTTGTTAACGCCATACATCCACATCGCATAGTCATATCCCTTAATCGGGTGCTGGTCTAAGATGCCCGGGAAACCGGTGTAAGAAGTGTCGTACTTGGTTCCACTGATTGCCCAGTTCTCAACTTCCCAGCCCAGTTCCTTGCCGACCTGTTCAGGAATCCGCTGGTTGTCACCAACATTTTTTACCCCGTTCCAACCGGCAAAGATCGAATCCCCAAAGACGATTAATTTTGTCATTTAGCCATCTCCCTATTTAGGCTTGAGGAGTGGTAGTTGCATCCTTGAGCGCCGTATCAGCCGCCAGCTTCTTCTTAGCAATGGCGATGATGTCGTTCATTGCTACCGTCAAGAAGGTAGCACCCTCACTTAGATCGGTTTGGTTAATCCGTACTGACGCGTTGACGTATTCGCCGGTTGATGGGTTGTTCCCGTAGAGTCCCACTTGAGCTGAGTTAATTTGCCCGTCTGTGAAATTGTAAGTAAAACTGTTAACTTGTACATTCATGATTAGTCCTCCTTAGTAGTGTCTTGCTTGTCCTTGAGCTCCTTCAGTTCTTGCTTAGCCTTATCTAGCTGTGCTTGCAATGTTCGGTTGTTTGCACGCTCAATCACCAGGTTTGAGTGCAGTACGCCCAGTTCTGACGCGTAGTCATTCACTAGATGTTGCATTGCTTCGTTATCCATTTAATTTATCCTCCAATGTTTTAATTCGTCTTGTTAATTCTTGAATTGCTAAAAATAGATAGCCAACCGCCGATCCATCGTCACGGCCTGTTCGTTCCTCGTTTGTAAATTCATTCGGTGCGTAGTACTGACTCACATCGTTTACGTCATCGATGATTAGTGACGTATAGCGCTTGTTTTTGCCCTGAGCAACATCGGATTTATATTGGTAAGATCTAATATCAGTTTTATTAACAAGGTCTAATGCATCCTTTGGATCGACTGTCTCAATGTTGGTCTTAGACGACAACGTGGACTGTTGGCTGAATGATTTGGCCCAGATGCCAGTATACGTACCGGTAACATTAGATCCGATTGCAAGAAAGTCGCTCCCAGACCAGATCGTGTTACCACTTTTGATTGTTAAGACCCCTGCTTCGGGTTTTGCAGTTGTACCATCCCACGACCCTTGAGACAAGGTGCCGAGCGTTCTTAAGTTTTTCTCAAAGCGAGCATGGCAAGCTACGGCAAAGCGTTCTCCATCATTATCCCATGTGTTAAAAGCGACCCCTTCTTCTTGGATGCTATTTCGAGTAAAGCCGAGCCAGTGGCCTGGAATTTGACCGAATCTTTCAAAGAAAAGTGTTGGTGTAACCGTTGCACCAGTTGGATTGACGGTAAAGGCATTTGTGTTGTTATCACTCGCGAACTGGATGATGGACGCGGTTTTGTTTATCCCGTCGAAATTAACATTACCTTGTGTTACCGTAATTTTGGAGTTAATCCCATCATTACTGTTGACTAGATTTAGTGTTCCATCAGAATTCCATAATGATGTTGAGCCTAGCATGATCTTATCCGCGCTAATGCTTGAGATTGCCGCACTCGGGATAAAGGCTTCGCCTGTGATGATGGTTGTACCGGAGTCAAGAACTAACTTATTTGATTGAATTAGAGATGTCCCCGCTTGCAGGTTGATTTGACTAATCAGGTCGCCCTTGGTAACTCGTAGGTTAATTGCATCTTGAAGCTGATTAATTTCAGTATAAGTTGCTCCTTCTTCCCAATCAGTCCAGCTAGTACCAAACCAACGCCGGTACTTGTGTTTGTTCCCACTATCTTGATAGACATCTTGGCGAATTCGAGTACTACCGTCACCAGTTACATCAACATATACCCAGCCACCGATTGGATTGTTGGCCAAGTTATGAACGAAGTAATGACCATTCGTTTTCATGTTATTAATATCAGCCGAATCAAGCGTCTGCAAGCCAACAGCTTGCTTTAAATTGTTAAAGTCGTCTGTTCCAACCTTAGTCTGGATCACGTTGGACAGTTGAGTGATTTTGCTAGAACCATCCGAGTTATAGACCTGTGACTGAATTCCGTCCACCGTTGCCGACAGGTTAGTTACGCTCGTGACCGTTGCCATATCGCTTGGTGCGGGTGACCAGGTATGTGCTACTGTGCCTTCTTCAATCATTGCGCTGTTCCAGATGATCTGTCCGCCATCATTGTTATTAACCAGTTGCGCAAGTAGATATTTATTACTACCGCTTGGCCAAGTGATGGTAACGCTGTGTTTTTGCTCCTGTGCTACGATAGGAGGTTCACCGTATACTTCTTTGACCCGTTGAGTGGGGCTAGTCCCATCCCAGACCTGGATTCTCCAAGATCCGCCATTAGTTTTAGTGTTAACGCTTATCGTGTATTGTTGGCCTGCTTGTGGATTGTCGAACGTAGCGATTATAGGCGTTCGCCAGCCAGTTGTTTGGCTAGCGTCACCATATGATTGGTCTTCTGAACTGGTGCCACTAGCAAGGTTAGCTCCACCACCAGTTGTCTTAATCACATTGACGTCGGTTTGGAGCTTGGTGAGATTCAGATTCCAATCGTCGGCTTTTTGTGTGACAAGTGATTGCGTATACTCTTGTGTTGCATAGTCGGTCAGCATTCCGGTCACGTCGGAGCTGGTTACCTTTGAGCTGATCAAGTCGGCTTGCGTTTTTAAGGTGGCTGTGTTTTGGCTAACGGTTCCTTTAAGCGTATCAACAGTCGTTTGGTCGGCTTTGAGTGCGATCGCCGCTTTATTCTGATCAATCGCAGTTTGTTGCGTGTTCGTCTTGCTCTCAAGGCTACCCACACGTGACGTCAACCCGTTAGCGGTGGACTGGAGCTGGGTTACGTCGCCCTTGACGTTGCTGATCGTATTTGCATTGCCGGCCGCTGTTTGGTAAGTCGCGTTAAGCCCTGTTTTGGGGTCGTTGATAATCGTGTTAATCCCGTTCGCGGTCTGTTCAACCTGCGCCACTTGAGCGTAAGTAGCGGTCTTGTTCCAGGCATCCCAGTTATAGCTTGAACCACTCACGGCACCCGTTCTTGTGTGTTGAATGCTTGATCGATCGTGCCATACGGTTTGCATGACCCGTTCGCCCATGCTTACCACTTGGATATACGCCCAACCAGCTTCACCATCAGCGTTCGTGAGATTAGTGTCCCGGTAGTAAATGTTCTGGGTGGTTGTCAACGTGTCCATGTCAAGCGGACCGGTCTTAGTTGTCCAGTCGGTCTTGTCTTCAATCGTCTTAACCCGATCACCGACTTTTCCTACCGTTGTAGTCAGACCATTCGCGGTCTGTTGCACGCTAGCAATTGCCCCGCTGTTGGTCGCCACGTTCGCTTCGATCTTGTTTGCTCTGATCGATAGCTGAGCGAAGTCACTATTAGCGTTGGACGCCTGGACTTTAGCTTCACTAGCAGTTTGCTTGGCGATTGTGGCGTCACTTTGAGCGTTGGTTGCCGTTTGACTAGCTCCACTTGCCGTCTGGATTGCTACTGTGGCATTACTGCTGGCATCGCTGGCCACCGCGACGGCGCTGTCGGCCGTTGTTTGTGCGGTGTTAGCTAGTTCCTTTGCCGCCGCCACATCGCTGCCAAACTGCGTCTTAGCGTCGCTCAAGGCATTGGCCGTGTCAGCAATCTGGGTGAGTGCTTGACTAGCGTCGGACTGGGCACTTTTGAGCAGGGGATCAAAGTCCGTGATGGCTTCTTTAGCACCGGTCGCAACGTCCCACGCGCTTTCAGCCCGGCTCATAGCTTCGTTAGCGCCTTGCTTGGCTTCGGTGACGGCTTGATCTGTCGCGGCTTGGGCTTGCTTAGTCACGTTAGCTTGCTCGACGGCTTGGCTTGCCATGCTGTATGCACTGTTGGCGGCGCTTTTAGCCGGAGCAACGACAGTATCAATTTTGTCTTGTATTTGGTCAGAGATGTAAGGGTAAAGCCGGTTACCGTCTTCAGCGCGGTATTTACGGCCGTGTGTGGTGTTAAGCACGTAAAAATTCTTACCATTGTCTGGTGAGTATCCTAGACCCCACACGCCAGATTCGGTGTCTTGGCCCCATTCCAAAATTATTTGCCTATACAGCAAAGTTTACGTCCCTCCTTCCGTGAATTTTTTAATTCTTTCCATCGTCTCTTCATTAAAACTAACGTCGTTACCATTTGACTTAAGCAGTTGCGTTATCTGCGCTTCCTGGTTGCTTACCTTTGTGCTGACTGACGACAGCATATTCTTCTGTGAGGTCAGTACACTGTCGATCTGCCGCTTCCTGTCACGTTGATAGTCTAAAATCGTGGTCGGCGTTGCGTTGAGCGTCACTGAACTGTTGTTAGCCATTGGATAGCGGTCAAAACCGACTGTCTGGACGCTTTCACTGTAACCTTTGCCAGGTATCTGTACCCGTAATATTTCACCAGCATCCGGCTGGTAAGCATCTTGGCCCATAAATGACGCTTCGATGCTTAGATCTGGTTCGGGGTGGAGCTTGTTAGCCAAAACGAACTTTCTCATTGATTCAGCGTCGGTAAAACGTTCATCTTCGACGTCTTGGCCAGGATGCACGCCCCACTTTTTTACTGACTCTTCATCGGTTACGATAAACGGTTCAAAGTAGTAGACTTCAACCGACACCGTTTCGCTGTTGTCGCCTGATGAGATACCATTCTTGATGATTTCTTGTGGGTCAAGCCAGGTCCCGTCGTTGCTAAATGCATGACTAAACGCGGCTGGAATCGACATTTTGGTAATGCCAATATGCAAGTGGTCAGTCGTACGGTGGCCAATCACTTGGCCAGTTTTGACCGTATCACCAACGTTGACGGTAATATTAGATTCGCTACCAAATGCTTCCTGATATTCGACATTCAAACCGCCATCATCTGTAATGACCACGTACCAGTTAATTCCACCGGATCCCCACGCTTTCGCGGTGACCTTACCGCCATGCACGGCGTGGACTTCGCTTCCCGGATGATCGATGGACCCAAAGTCCAGGCCATCATGGAAACTGTTCTGACGATAACCGCCGTCATAGCCGAACTTCTGTGATTGCATAAACGTCCCTTCGCCCACACTTGGAAACGGCCATCCCCATCCGTTAGTAGTTTTGGTCGTGCCTTCGTTTTTGGCTTTCGACATGCGCTTATGACCAGTTGGCCCCCAACCACCACTGACCGAAATATCGGCCAGCCAGTTAGAGTCGTTAAACATAGCCAGTAACTGGTCAAATCCCTTGTGGATGTCAGCGTGACCATCGACGCACCACTTTTCAAAAGTCGGCTGGATATACTGGAGCAACCCAGTTGAAGGGTGCCCAGCGGCCGCATTGCTATCCCAGTTGTTAGTGACGGTTTCTGATCCACCAGATTCCTGGTTAATCCGTCGTAAGATAGTGCTTAACCCAGCATCATCTAGGTTAACGTCCATCATATTAGCGGTGTATTTAATCGCTTCAGTCCAGTCACCGTTAACAGCGGTAGTGGTCCCGTTACCGCTACCGGTTACGTTAGATAGTTCAACGGTATGCTTGGCACCAATACATTTAACTTGATTAACAATATTTAGTGTGTTGTAGTCAAACTTGACTGACTTTGAGTTGTGGAGGTAATCCACACGTCTCTGTTGATCCTTGAAAAACTCGTCTGGTGTATAAATTCTGATTTTACGATTGTCGGGGAAGATAACTACTGTTTTCCAGGCGTCCAGGACTTTAGAAAGCATATCCTTGCCGGAACCATTGCCTAGATTTTCGATTTCTTGGTGATCGAAACTGCCGTGTACCTCATAAGTAAAGCCTAATGAGTTACCATCAAGCCAGTACTTAACCACGTCATCAATTGAGTAGGTTTTCTTTCCCTCCTGTGTGTCGTGCTGGTAGATTCGGTCGATGTCCATGTAAACATGTAAGGCCGTAATCTCTTTCGTGCTAACGCCGGTGTCAAACGACTCAATGCACTCTTTAACGAGGTACTCTTGCCCGGCGTAATAGATCGACGATTCGACATCTAATTGACTGTACACCGAGCTTGAGTTGTCGTAAGCCGTGAAATTCAATTGATAGCTTGAGTTCTTTTCCCACTGCAAATGAAAAGTCGACCACAAGATCATATCTGTGATCGGCTCTTTTAAACTGCGGTTATTACCTGGAGACATTGTTACCATTGGTTTGTCCATGATATGCCCCCTTAAGCTAGGTAAATAAACGGAAAACTAAACGTCACGTCTAAATCGCCAGCTCCATCAACCCGAAAATGATTCTCACCAGTCGCTAGGGAAAGTGGCTTAATGCTGACGTCAGCTAAGCTACTGTTAGCGCTGTCAAGGTTATCATTTCGGTAAACGTGAACGCCGTCCAAAAGTAACATGTCGCCGCTACTAAGATTACTGCTGTACTTAAAACTCGTACCATTGGTCTGGTTGGTTAGCGTGAAGCTACCGCCGTTGTGACGCATAGTTAGCTTAAGCACGTGGCTCTGATAGTACGGGTCGATTGGTATATCGCTTGGATTGTAAACCACAAAATCAGATTGATTAGCGAAATGATATGAATAGCCTTTTTCGGGCAAATTCATGCCAAACTGCTTATCAGTCATTTGGTCAGAGTTTAACCGGCTGAACAGCATCCCACGTGGGTTTTCAAACGGAACTTCAAACTGGACCCAGTTAGTATCACTAGGATCGGATTCAATCTCAAACTCACCCACGCGACAATACCGGACTAATTCAGGTTCAACAGCCGTCCTTAGCCGGTAAATGCCTTTCTGTGCAAAGGCACGATAAATATCGTGCCTTGCTAACTTAAAATCAGCGCGACTGTTAAACCTGAGCAAGAACTTAACCTTAACTGTTGTGCTAGCGTAACGTGCGTAGTTAAACAACTCGCCGTCCATCATCGTAGTGTCGGCGTAATTGTTAGCAATGCTTGGAGATTCGGTTAATCCTAGAAATGTTAAACCGTCAGTTATATCGGCGTTGGCAATCTCTTTGCCGTCGTCAAGCTTGATATAAAGCATGTTTAAAGTAATTATCCTCATCCTCCTCTCACAATTGCTGAGTATTAAACATAATCTGATCACGGCCCATGACACTGTACATGTGCGTCTTGTCAAACGCACCGGCTTTGATGGCGGTCAATTGCGCCGCGTTAAGTCCTAACATCTGGCCCATGCTATCAACCATTTGTGCCGTTTGGATAATCAGCTGGTTAACTTGATCAGTTGTGATCGCGCTACCAGAGTTGCCCACACTCGTGACTGGTTGAGCCCGTAAACTAGATAGTATCGATACAGCGTCAGTGTTCCCATTAGCGTACTGTGGTAAGCCGTTAAACATCCTGGCTGTTTCACTAGCCCGTAAGACCTTAGTCCCACGTGGTGCATTGATTGGTAAGTTACGACCGAACGGTACGAACGGCATCTGGCCTGGGAATTGCACCATTTCACGGAACATTGGCCCTTTCTGGTCGTTAACAATCATCGGGCCACCGGTGTGGTAGTTAGTCCCATTGGCATGTTTCTTACCTTTAGTAACAAAGCTGTACACCGTTTGAATGGTGTGGACGACGGGATTAGTAACGTTCCATTCTTTGATCTTGCTGATCGCCGATTGGATCGCACTAGATGCCGCGTCACGAGCAGTTGCCGTCTTAGGGTTGGCTCCTGTTCCGTTCCATCGGTTAACTCCGCCTACCGCAGTACCAAATGGGCCGCTGGCCGCGTCGTTCCCTTGCGCAGTTTTAGAGTTAACGCTGGTACCATTCCAGTTCCACACCTTAGAGAGTGCGTTGCCAAATGGACCGCTGGCGTTATCTTGCGCGTTGGCGTACTTCATACCTGGATTAGCCTTTTCCCACGCCTGAATGGCGGAGTTAGCAGCTTGAATATTACCGCTGGCTTGGTCTTGTGCGACAACTGTCTTAAGCACACTAGCTGGCATGCCTTGCCATGCACCGTACTTGGTTAGCAATTGCCCTAATTCAGCGCCGCCTTTAGCATTAACAATTGCTTCTTGCTGTTTAGGCGTAAGCTGATTCCATTTGCCCATCTTATCCAGCGCGTCCATGACATCCTTGGTCCCACTAGTATGTACTAGCGCTTCCTGTTGTTTAAGAGATAGTGAGTTCCACACGCCGAACTTGACCAGGTTGTCGGCCATTTCAGCCTTACCTTTAGAGGTCACGATTGCTTGCTTCTGGTCAAACGTTAAGCTGTTCCACTTGCCGGAATCTTCAAGAGCTTTAACGATCGTCTGACTAAACTTGTCGTGCAACCAGGCTGACTGTTCTTTCCAGCTCATCGAGTCCCATTGGCCGTTAGCGATTAAGGCTGACGCAACCATTTGCGCCGCGTTCGTGGACATCTTTCCCTGCTTGTTTAGCAGTTTCATTTCATTCCACTGGTTCTTCGACTTGACAGCCTTGTTGACTTCTTCTTGTGCATTGGTCCGTACCTTACCGGTTTTCGGATCAAAGACAAGCTTGTTCCAGTCATCGGCGGCTTTCTTAGTCTTGCCTTTTAAGCCTTCCGTGCTAACCGCTAGCGATTTAAGGTTACGTTCCGCTTCGGCGGACTGGCGTTTGATTTCCTTGATCCCATCAGCATAGCTTAACCCAGCTTGTTGCATATCGCGCTTGATCTGGTCCGTTGACTGACCATTAGCTTTGGCCATCTTGATGTACTGAGCGGATGCCTTAGTAACATAGTCGGAAAGAGCCTTCTCGTTGGCCTTCATCCCTGCACGGTATTCAGACTGGTTGATCGTACCCTTATTCAACTGTTTCTTAAGGTTGTTGGCCTGCTTATTGTACTCGTTGTCCATCGTAGCGGTTTCGGAGCGCAGGTCAGCTAATGTAGTGTTCCGCTGTTGGCGGTTCATCTTAGTAATGTCTTGGTTTAATACGGCTAGCGCTTTCTTGCGTTTTTCGCCAGTAATATTCCAGATTTTTAGCTCGTCATTCATCAACTGCTGTTGTGAGTTAGCAAGCATAACCCGTTGAGTGTCTGATAGGTCCGAAACTTTACCATTAGGCTGAGTTTTAAGAATATTGTTAGCCGTTGTTCGTGCATCTTGAGCATCGGCTAGCGTGTTAACGTATTGCTTACGCTCCTTGTTAGCTTGCCTTTCAACGGCCGCCGCAACTTCTGTACTCATTCCTTTTTCAGCTTGTTCGACACCTTGAAGGTGCTTTTTAGCATCTCTTTCCATTTGAGCAAATTCAGAGTTAAAGTTACTCCGCATTTGCTTAGTGGTGGTTTGAGATGCTGTTTGCATGTCAGTTAATGCACCCTTGATGCCACTAGACATGGACTGAAATTTCTGCAAGGACTTATCAGCAGCCGCGCCGACGTCTGAACCCCATCGATTTGTTCGTTCGGCGGATGCGGAGGCTTCTTTGCCCCACAACTCCCACACAGCGACACCGACACCGATAGCGGCGACTGCAACACCAGCGCCAATCGCTAGTGAGCTTAGGGATGCACCAGCCAATGCCGTGCTAGCCCCAGCCGCTTCCGCACCAGCTCCTAATGTGGTCATACCGCTTGCTGCACTAGTTGCCGCTGAACCAGCGACTGCCGCCTTTGATCCAAAGTTAGCCGCTTCATAAGCTGACTTAGAAAAGCTTGACCTAAGTATTTGCCAAGATGAACCACCTAATTTAGCGGCACTTGTTGCCCGACCAATTCCGCCGGCTAACGTACCGAAGGCCTTAGCAGCATTACCGCCAAAGCCCACGATCTTACCTAGAATGCTCATCAGTGGTCCTGCCGCTGCTGTAAACACAACGAACTTGGCCACCGCCTTTTGCACTGACGGATCAAGCCGGCCGAACGCTTGCGCCGCTTTACCCACACCCTGAATGAGTGGAGTGATTGCTGGTAATACATTCTTAGCAATGTCCATTCCGGCATTGGTCAGCGATTCCTTAGCGATCGCGATTTGTGACTTAGCCGACGTAAGGTTCTTCTTAGACAGCGTGGAGATATAGTCCGACTTGTTCGCCTTTTCAACTTCGCTGTTAAGTTCCCCTAAACGCCTAGCGTTCTCAGTCAGGATAGCACCGGCTTGCTGACCGGTCGTTCCAAATAAAGCGTGGAAAATATCCTGCTTTTCGTTGGCTGACAGGCCTTTCATGTGGCTGTTCAAGGTCTTGAAAATCGCCGACATCGATTTGACCTTACCAGAATTGGTCAGGAAGTCCTTAGTCGTCAGGTTAATCTTAGACAGCGCCTTCTGACCGTTAGCTGTTGGCGTGATCAGGGAGTTAATGGCCTTACGCAAACCAGTACCAGCCTTGTCAGCTTCCAAACCGTTGTTGGATAAAATACCCATAGCAGCGGCCGTTTCTGACATCTTAAATCCGGCTTGGTGTGCGGTGGCGCCGACATAACTCATACCAATCCCTAACGACTGAAAGTCTGTGGAGGTAGCATCAGCCGCGTAAGCTAACTCGTTCAGAGTCTTCTTCGACCGGGCTTGCATAACAGCAGAGTTTTTGATCGGCTTACCAGTTTTAGTGGTTGCTAACCCAAATGATTCCATCGTTTCAGAGGCAACCTTGATTACGTCGTTAAAATCATCACCAGTAGCAATTGACGCTTTCAACTCGGAGTCCATGACTCCAATTGCCGCCTTCGACGTATACCCACGCTTCACCAGATCTTCGTATCCCTGTGCGATTTTAATCTGGCTGACACCGTACTTGTCGGAGTATTTACGTGAATCCTTAAGCATCGTGTTATAGGATGCTTGTGTTTCAGAGGCTGATTCACCGGACGTTCGGATAATGTTCCAGACCTTGATCATCTTATCTTGATAATCAACCAGCTGCTTACCAGCATAAGCTAAGCCGGCCACAATCGGTGCGGTTAATGACCGCGTCATAGATGAGCCGACGCTTGACGCCTTAGAGCTAATTGATGTTAACGTGTTGCCAAACTTGTTAGCGCTATTTGACACCTTAGTCCACTGACTAGACTGGAGCGTAATTTCTTTGCCCAACACGGTCATTCTAGCCCGTAACTTCTCAACTTCAGCACTGGCTCTGTTGTACTGATTCGTAGCATTGATTCGGCGGGACTGACTGACAGTCGTATCGTTAATCGTCTTCTGCGCATTAGCCATCTGTGCTTGATAGTTACGCATCTGCTGACTCATCAACTGATATGACTTACTCATCCCGGCCAGCGACTTTTCAGAGCCCTTGATTGCCGCGTCTTGGGCTTTTAAAGCGCTAGTCGTTGATCGGATCATCGATCTTAACTGGCTGTTGCTAGCCTTAAACGGATTGATATCCAGACTGACCGTAGCAGCAATATGCCCCATCGATTGTGCCATTGTTTAACCTCCTTCCCTATGAAAATAAGAACGGGAAGGCTTGGTCTAGCGTCGTTGGTTTGTCTTCGAACACGTAATTCATACGGTCGATATCGTCTAACGTTAGCTGACTTGCTTCCTTCCATGTATAGCCGTCACTCAAACGGCTTTTAATAAACTCAGTCAAGTTAATGATTGACCGGTCGACCATTTCGACCGTCAGTCTTTTTTTTCGTCGTCTTCGTCCTCGTCTTCTAGCGCGTCTGGATCGTATCCTAACGTATCCCACACAGGATTCTTGATCGAATTGAAGGCGTCAGTTGGCAAACCAGACAGGAAGTCCTTCTTGGAGAACTGGTTGTGCCAGAACTTAACGGCGAAGTCAGCATAACCATTAAATCGCTCTTCGATTTGCTTATCGGTCTGGCCGTTTTCGGTGGTGTCCATTTCAATTTCAATGCGTTGAATCTTGAGCGCATCGATTAGATTTTCGACCATCGGCGGTTCATTCCGGATGTATTCATTTTCCTTATTGTTAATTAGTAATTTAATCTTATAAGGCATTATTTAGCTGTCCTTTCAATGCCGCCCTCTCGTACTGTGCATTTCGTAGGCGACGAGTTTTTGGCTAGTGGCTTACAGTAATTGCCGTATTGCCGGTTGCTTCATCAGCAGTCTTCGGAAAGACCATTGCGTGGAAGGCCTCAAAATTAAAGTCCGTACTGTCTTCACGGCCAATCAGCAGAATGTTTCCTGTATCTGCATCCCCACGCGGGACAAAGGAGCCTTCGATTTCGTCGGCTTCCGGGTCTGGCGTTCCATCTTGTGTCTTGGACGAGATACCAGGAAGAGAAAACATACCCTTGAGCAGGGCAAACCAAACGTTCTTACCGTTGGAAAGCTTAGTCTTGAACAGCGTAGCCACGTAGTTAGGCATGATGTTCTTGGCGTACTTTTCAACGCCCTTTTCAACGGTGATACCGTACAGGTCCTTTTTAGTATCGGAATCCAGATCGTAGATGTTGATCGTTTCCTTAGTTTCGGTGATACCACCAGATAACACCAAGTACGGGCCGTCGTCAGCGGCTAACGTCTTCATTTCATCAGTCAGTTCAATCTTGACTTCGCTTAAGCCTGGTACCTTCCGTGTGGTTTGCACCAGGTCGTCGTCATCAACAACACCGTATTCAAAGTTGGAACAACCAAACTTTGCTAATTTAGCTGGAGTAGATCCTGCCATTTAAATCATCCTTTCGTTTTGTATCCTTCGAACTTATTAACGATCATCGTGCAACCACTCAAATCCGGATCGGAGTAGCGGTAAACATAGTAGCGCGACCAACCGTTAGTAACGAGAGAGTCATAAATCATTTCTTGCATTTCTTCAATCGATTCCACTTTTTCATCGCGCACCCAGTAATCAACTTCCACACGTGGGATTTCAAACAATCGACCGTCGTCAGCGCTTACCTCGTCATCACCCGGCAGTGGCGTGACCCGAATCCAGGGAGCGGAGGAGCTTTTGATAAACGTGTCATCAGGTGTGGATGTGAAGATAGGAATGTAGTCCAGTTTGCTTTGGCGTAGGCTAGCCATCAGACTTACCAGACCGCTGTTAGCTGATAAAAGATCAGCAATCTCAATTTCTGGTAAACTCATAGCTTAAGGTCCTCCACAAACTTATTGAGCACCGGTCGTCTTGAATCGGTTTGTGCATCTTCGATAAAGTGCTGAGCAGGCTGCTTTGACGTCCCAGAATTGGGGAAGTGTGCAACCCATCCTTTCTCAGTGTCATAACCGACTTGAATTTCAAGATTACCAGTTGATCCGCGTAGGTTACCAACCTTAGTATGCTCCACTAATGGTGTCATACCAGAGTGGTCAGTACCGGACTTATCGCGCGGTGTCCAGTCCTTGAGTTTCTCTTCGAAAACCTTAGCGCCGTCACGTGTTGCCCGGCGCGCTTTAGCTTCGACGGTTTTATCCAGTCGTTTAAACGCGACGATTAATTCCTGATCACCTTTAACCGTTACGCCCATCGCTCGACACCTCCTGCGCAGATATTTTAGTTAGATCCTTATGCTCGTAGTCAGGATCCATGCCCGTGATTTCGTACACCCGTCCACGCCATTTGATCAGCCAGTTCGACTGGATCTCCTTTTGTGTTTTGTAGGCAATCAAAAACACCGGCGTTTCCCTGCGAAAAGCGACGGTGTTAGTAGTAAAATCACGAACTTTCATACTTTCGACTTCGGTCCAAACCGAAAATTCATCAACCAGCTGTGACTTAACAGGGCGGTGAGTTTTCGGGTCAACCCCTGTCTGGCGAGAGCAAAACGTGATCCGCTCCGTCATGTTAGTTGTCTTCACTGTCTAGCTCACCTCTTAACTGATTGACGATTCCGTTGATTCCCGACACCAGTTCAGGGCGGTAGGCATCAGCGGTCAGGCCACGCTGATAGTAGTCTTCTTTAACCTGCTTCATTAATGCGATTTTAAAGCGCGGCTCGTTAACGTAATCGTTAGGTGCCGAACCGTATTTAATTGCTCGTGCAATCTCAATCTCATCAGCATTAATGATCATCTTAAGGACACCATCATCGTAGTCTTGGTCGATTTTGCAGTAGTTTTTCAAATTGGCAAACTCAGCGTCTGTCAGAATCATAGGTCATCACCTACTTTACCAATGCCAGTAAGTCGGACTTAGTCATGCTTGACGTGTAACTAATGCCGTGCGCGTCAAGGTAAGCCTTAATCTGGTCAACCGTGTTGGCATCGGTTGGCTTAGTGTCGTCCGCCGAACCGGACGGCGTTATTTTCCCGCAGGCGTGTAGGTTACAAAGTAGCCGGCATTAGCATCAGCTTGCTTAGTGTCGAAACGTACAACGGCTTGCAGGTATTGACCGTAGATATTGTCATCTACCCACTTGACTTGGATATCCTTACGGTTAGCGTAAAGTACCCCACGAGCCATGTCACCGATAAAGGCGTGAGCTTCGCCAGATGCACCGAGTAACGTGTCTTCCACAACAACAACCGGCACACCAAGCAGAATGCGTGGAGAGCCTTCGGTAATTGGTTCATGCAGCAAATACTGGCCATTCTTATCCTTGAGAGTGTCAAGATACTGGTAGAATGATTGGCTAGCAACAATCATCTTGTTGTAAGCCGGATCCAGGTCAACGTTCAAGATATGCTTGATATCGTCCACAGATTCACCAGTAATGGCCTTAGCCGTAAAGGACTTCAAGACCGTTGAGATGGCATCGTTGGTGGTATTGATCTTCTGTTCGTTAGCGTTCCGGGCAACTAAACCAGTCAGGTCAATTGCAGAATCGTCGATTGATTCTTGAGATACAGGAATAGCCCCACGATAGGTGGCAACCTTCCAATCAACGGACGTGAACGTTGGCTTAGCCAGGTCCGGGTTCTTAGCCAATTCTTCGACAGTGGCCATCTTAGCAGTGGCCTTCTTCAGGATCGGGTATGTACCGGATGCTGTCGTGGCTTGAAATTGCGTAATGTATTGAGTCAAGTCGGTTACGGACTTAACTTCATTTTCCGGGTTGTATTGAATTGATTCTGGAATCGTCTTAGAAACGTCAGTTGAAGTGATTCCACCGTCCCGCTTTTCCGGGTGCAGGAAATCATTGAAGGAACGCTTTTCGTCGTCATCATCACCGTTAGGTTCGTGCGGTTCTGGTGCCGGGTTTCCCTTTTCAGCAGTGCGATACAACTTAATGTCATCTTCGATAGACCGAATTTCTTCATTCAGCTTGTCGATATCGGAGCGCATAGCCTTAGCCTTGTTCACATCGTCTTCACTTGCTTCTTCATTAGTCAAGAGAGAGCGCATTTCCGTCGTCTTTTCGTTGACCAGCGACCGCTTACCTTCCAATTGTGCAAGCAGTTCCTTAATTTTTTCTTTAAACATGTGTTCACCTTCCTGTTTTAGAGTGAGTTAAGTAACTCTTCCTTTTCGTATTGCAGCAATAACTTCCGCCGTTCCTTATCAATCGCGCTGTGAGATTGCTCCCGAACCCGATTGATGGACCGTTGGCCGACAACGGCTTCCGTATCCGGATATGCTGGTGTCGTTACGACCGAGACGTCGTAGAGATGGTCAATCTTACGAATTGTTCGGTCATAATCCACACCATCACGCGTGGATTCTTGCCAATCTTCCGCATCATCATCAGGCGCGACGGTAAACGCGAAACTACATTGATTAATCACACCCGCGTTGATGTTCGCCACCAAATCACGAGCAAATGACGTATCTGTCGGCTCAACAGTAAATTTCAAACCAATATCATCTGGTTCAAGCGTCAAATTAACACCTGAACGTCCCAAAACTTGGCTTTGATCGTGATTGATTGTGGCCACCACGTTAGACATATCCGCCGAATCAAGTGCACCAGGTTCGATTGATTCCACAAAACGACAAAAACCGCCCAAAATTTCGGACGGTTTGTTGTACTTCAATGCATATCCAGTAATAACGGTGTGTTCCGGCTCATCATCATTCTGTGCTGTCCGCTCCAGCGTCAGCGGGGCCGTCACTTGACGAGTTTCCAAATCGATTGTCACTATGCTCACCCCCTTTCTCTGAATCTTGGTAGGATTCTTTTTTGTCTAAAAAGACAGTGTTGAGAGTGGATTGGAATCGATCCAGATCCTTATTGTCTGACTTCGGCATTCCCATCAATACCCGGCCTTCGTTCGGTGTGATCACCGTATTATTAGCCAGCTTGTTTACCTCGTCAGCTGTTAGGCCAGTTTCTCTGCGGGTATCAAACTCAATGTGGTAGTTGTGGCGTTGACGGTCAGTTAGCATCGTCATTTCAAGGTTGCTCGTGACCGGTTTGAAATAGTACGGTAAGTCAGACTTAATAAAGTCCTCGTTGAGTTGCTTGATCGATTGGTTTGGGCTATTGACCGCTAACTTGTAGGCCGGAATATGAAGAGCCTTAGCGATCTGACTGGTCGAATAGTTGTTTGAATTAATCAACTGGAGAATGTTGGTATCAACTTCAATCGGCGTGTAATCCATCGTGGAATCCATGACAATTGGGCTGCCAGCAGTGCCGCCGTTTTGTGCATACTCAAACTCCAATCGGGCCTTTTTACGGGACTCTTTGTTAAGTTTGGACCCCGACATCTTAAGAATCCCGCCTTTTAGGCCAGACTTGAAGAATCGCCGCAATGTGCTGATCCCGTCCTCTTGTAAGCCGATTTCATCGCCTAGCGAGAGTAGCGGAGACCGGCCGTGAATACCGTCATAGGTAAAGAACATGAAATGGATCACGTCCTTAGCGTCCACAATGATGGTGTTGGACTCACCTTTAATGTTGATCGGCGTAAATTCATACTTGATATCCTTGACGTCTGAATCATCGATATAGGTTTGTGACGTTGGAAAGTATTGCAATTCCAGTGGGTCGCCGGTTTTTGGGTCACGAATGATCCGAGTAAAAGCATCCCCTGTTAGAATTGCGTTGACCGTCATAATAAATTTCCAATGGTAGGCCGACAACGTATCGTTAGGGTGCTTATTCAACAAATAGTCAACTGATTTAATCTTCTTGGTTTCATTCTTTTCGTCGTCTAGAACCACAAGAGGGAAGCGGGCTACGCTACTAGCCACGTATGATACAGCAGTTAGCACGTCGGAATTTTTTAATGCACCGATGCCAACGTACGTGCCCGAATTTGACCAACTTGGAATGATGCCGTCGTTAATATAGTCCATCGCCCAATCACGTTTTTCCGGCATTTTAAACAGCATTCACGTTCTCACTCCCCTCTAATTGCCGACAACACGGCAAGAATTATTAGTTCAAAACTGACGACCATAGAGCCTAACAAAAGGCCCTTAGAGAATGCACAGATAGCAAACCCTAAGAAGCCTAGCAAAAGTAAAATAGCCGGCTCGTTATTTTCCCAGAAATCCATTGCATTCCCTCCTTAAAAGCCGAAATCATCGCTCATCACGTCATCATCAGTTAAATAATTGTCAATATCCTCTCGGAAACAAACGGCATACGCGTCAAGCAAAGCATCGGCTGCGTCGATCTTGTTTGAATAACGGTTCTTGTCGATTCTGACACCGTTGTTATCCGACCTGAGCACCGCGTTAGAAATTGCGCCGGCTAGAATCTCGTTGTTGGGATGCAGAACCCGCTTGTCAAGCACGTCATCGCGGAATTGCTTAGTCGGCATAGAGAGGGTTAGCGTCCCTTGCCGAATCTGAATCTGTTGCCATTCAGGATGATTCTTTTCAATCTGCGTTAGCAGCGGTCCGTATTGTGCCGGGTCAAAGCAAATCGCTTGAACGTCGAGATTGTGGACGTCCACAAAATCATCAAGCCAGGTAAATACTCGCTCAACATCAATGACGCCTGATTCAAGCTGTGTGATTTCGCACTGCCCCATCTGTTCTAATCGCCGATAATCAAGTCGATCGGCCTTAATCTTGGCGTCTAGGCCGTATTTGGTGGCCACGAACGCGTACGAATCCGCGTACCAAAAACCTTCTTGTGGTATTAACCAGCTAATGGCATACAAGTCGGATGATTTACCCACGTCAATGCCAATCCAAGCACGTTGGCCGTCAATGTTAATCGGATCCACGCAAGCGGCGTTCCAGGTGTCAATATCCATATATGAATCTTCTTCCGCCTGACGCCACATATTGTAATTTTTTACGAGAACAGCGTTACGGGTGCCTTTTTCCTTAGCCTCAGTCCAGCGCTTGTCAAGATAGCCGTAAACCTGGTCTTGCAGTTCTGGTATGGCAAGGATCGGGTTAGATTTAATCCACATTGACTTGTCGTCTACTTCGGCCGCGTCGTCTTGCTCGGCGATATAAGCAAAGTAGGTATCATCAACAACCTCATCACTTAAAATCTTAGTAGCGTACGGATACTCAATCGTATGCATCGGCGCATTAAGGTCAAATCCGGCGGTTGAAATAATGAGAATCAGCGAATTATCAAGCAAGGCCTGACCGGATTCCAACAGTTCCATCATTTCAGTGGTCTTGGAAGCGGCGTATTCATCTAAGATTCCAACGTGCGGTTCGAAACCATCGACCGTCCCTGTGTCGCGCGAGAGAGCGCGTACGTAAGAATAATCGTCCAGGTTGTCAATGACGTCGCGCATTACCTTGGTCCCGCGTTTAATATCACCTTCACGTGACCGCAAGGCATTCAACCGTTTCTTGATCATCGTAAAAACGATATTAGCTTGCTTGCGGTCGTTGGCCGTACAGAATATCTGACGTGAGAATTCTGGTGAATTACCCATCAGGAACTCATACAGAGCCACACCGGAAATCAGAATCGACTTACCATTCTTACGAGCCATTGAAAGCATAGCTTTGCGAAATCGGCGCTTAGTAGCATCTTCTTTTTTCCACCAACCGTACATGTTGGCGATGATAAAACGCTGGAAGTCGGCCAATGGATAGGCTCGCATGGTCTTAGGGTCGGGAAGGATCTCCATGAACTGAATTACCCGGTTTGCCCGTTCGACATCATAAAAGTAAGGAAAATCATCGCTTTCAGACGCTTTTAAGTCGTTTAAGTAGCGTTTAGCAGCTAAAATAACCTTTTTCCCAGCTGTTTTCTCGCCACTAATCACGCTTTCAGCGTATTGCTTAGCATAGTCGATCATGAAATACCATACTTCTCTCTAAATGATTCCTTTTTCTTACCCTCGTCGGCCTTTGGCATGTTCATCTGCATTCGGCTGTTGACATTCAAGCCTAAGTCACTAGCCAGCGATTTGATGTTTTTAGTCGCTTTATCTAGCGTCCGGACTAACCGTTCCCGCTCGTCTGGATCACCCACAGAGGGGAGTGTGCAGGACGTGTCCTTATAAATTGAATACCAGGTGCAGTAATTCTCAAGTTCGGCGTGGTCTAGATCACGCAACGGCAAATCACCAATTGCCTGGATAATGCGCCGGTACTCTGCCTTAGCATTCTTATCTAGATACTTCGGCGGTGACTTCTGTAATTCTGGATAGCCATCTTTGGCGAGAAATTCGGCCTTATATTTAGCCTCCTGTTCAACTATCCGCAGATGACCGGTTGATTGACTTAATAATTTTTGTTTTCTTGCCAAAATCTCACCTCCGTGCTATGGTTAAGTCAATAAAACCGCTGGTCATTTTTGGCCGGCGGTTTTTTGTTGTGGCCTCATAAACAAAAATTGTTGGAATTTTGCATGTAAAAAGGTCGATGTGCGTTCTCGAGCCTTTAAAAATGTACCCCCCGTTCGTTTTTGAGGGGGGCTTAGCGGTTTTTAACACGCCGGAAGTGTTCAAAGTTCGCGTTTTTGAACTGATTTTTGATCTCGTTGAATGCGATCGTTTGTCCACGTTCTTTCAGTCTTTGTTCGCAAACCGCTGAATCAGTATCGATCAAGATATGATCAATGTGATGATAGTTAGCCAACAGTCCATCGATCCGCTCGTCTGGTAATGTCCTGATGATCCAAACGTTGTTGAATGTTTGCTCAGCCTTAAGCTTGCGTAACATCTGATCAAGGAACAGCATGATGTAGTCATGCACGTCGTGGTTACGTGACCGGCTAGGCAAGCCAGTCAGTGTCTGCATCAACTCATCATAATCATAGATCAGATCATGATCAGTCATGTGACGCTTGACATATGTTGACTTACCACTCGCAGGCAATCCACACACAATCTTTATCTCCATGTAACGCTCGCTTCCTTTGTGATGCTTCATCCATTCCCGCTTGGTCTTGACCTTGTGACACGCACGACAGAGTGATTGAAGGTTGTCAGGATTCAGTCGGTCGTCCCAGTCGTCTTTGCTAGGGATGATGTGGTCCACCAGTTCAGCAGCCATTCCACAGCGTTGACACAAACCGAAATCTCTTTCCAATATCTGTTCGCGCATCTTGCGCCAATCAGATGTCTTATATAACCTCACGTACTCGTCATCGGCTACCTTGCGATGGTAGTTATACGCTTGGTCGTTGTCGTGCCGTACCCTAGTGTCATAGTCAACTATGGCCGGCCTGCCGTTGATAAACGACAGTTTGGTTGGTTTCACGGTATCACCCCCTTATTATTTTATGTATCAAAAAACCACCGATGGAATCGGTGGCGAAATCTTAATCCTTCAAGGAGGAACTTGTAAGGATAAGAGGTAAAGAGTAGAGAGTAATGTGGCCATGAATACTTATTTTTCCCACTTGTCTCACTATAGCAATTATTGCACAGATCTATCCCGGCGGCTTCCGACTTTTTTCCGCACTTTTTCCGGTTCTAATTTCTCATTACTAGCATATCAGGGATCAACTCTTCCACACCGTACATGACGCGATACTTCTGCATAATGTCGGCAAACTCACGACACGCACGCCGTTCAGCGATAGGATACTGATTATTGCCGCCAATATGCGCCGCTTTCTTTGCTTGCCATTGCTTCTCACCAGCTTTGAATCGATGCATCATTATAATCTTTGATTGTGCTGAACATCGTTCGATTGCGCAATCCACGCATCCTAACGCCTGCTTGTAGATCATTCCATTGATCCATTTATCTTCCGTATGATTGCGTAATGCACCGTGCACGCCGGTCACATCACCAACTGGTGAACTTATTGACCGCAATGCAATGTACTGGTGCCGAATCCGCTGGTAATTGCGAGGATGACGACTGTCGTCCTTTAGGAAGAAGTCTGCCACCGCTTTCGCCGTTTGCTCTTCATCGTAGTCTGGTAGTAATTCCACAATTCGTCCTCCTCACATCACCATCGCCAAACTGGGATTCCAATCAGTGCCCAGCAGATCAGATTAGCAATCACTGCCGCTATAAGCACCGCCAGGAGCCACTTGATCGTTTCGCCCATTTTTAACCCCTTCCTAGAATCCCTTGTAAGGTTTTCTGCGCCTTTTTTATCCAGTCATGGTTAATTGCCTTACCACGCTCATTAAGTGGCGTCAGTGCCAATTCTTGGGCTAATTTGACTGCTTCTCGCCAGTCCTCTAAGTCAAGCATCGTGTCGCGGTAATCTCTGGGGTGGTAATTAAACGGCTCGAACTTGCTGATGGTCACAACTGGATCATCCCCGCCAAAGGTGTCAAGGGATGGCGCTAAGATGGCAACCTCATTAACTGAGTAGTGTAGGTTGACGTTGAAATCTTTCTGATTCTTTAATTCTTCGTAAGTCATAGTTTTCTCCTATCGCTTTGCTCGTCCACTCTTAATGTCTTCTTCAATCCGTTCCAGGCGCTTGAGGTAGATCTCTTTGCGTCTTTTGAAATCATCATAGCTAAGGGCTAATTCAAGTCCCTGGTCGTGAATTTCACCTTGTGCACGTTTTTTTAGTAACGTTTCGTACTCCGCGAAATAAGTCCTAGCTTTATTCAGGTCTTTGGTTGGGTCGGCCGTCTTCTTACCTGCTCGGCGCTCATACTTCATCATGGTGAGGTAGCAGAACCCGATCGCTAGAATGGCAGGGTAATTGCCTTGTTCAAACTCGTAAAACATGTTGTGTCCCCGCCGATCAACATAATATTTGGGGCGAATCGTTTCAGTTACCTTCCTCATCAATTGATCCTCCATCCTTGTATAGAATGTACTTAATTTGATAATCCTTTAGCCCAGTAATGACTCCCAGCTCTGCCGCTGGAATCAAATACTCACGATTTAAAAACAGCAGAAAGTTTTTCTGCCCTTCTTCAGGTAGCGATAGGTACTTCTTCCGGAACTCGGCTCGGATGTCATTCCACTTCATTCTTTTGCTTTTCATCATTTCAGCCCGCTTCTGCTTGTACGCACGCTGATTCTGTATAGCTCTGAGACGAGCTTTTGATCGCTGGACGCGCTCGTTCCGTTCGATTGCCTTTTGAAGCACTAGGAATTCAAACGCAACGTTTGGCTTCCCATTATCCTTGATCCAATCCACAGTTGATGGTGGAAGCTCTCGCCCATCACGTTGATACTCGTCCCAATCAATCGCCGCCAGTAACGCTGGTGTCAAAAGATCTGCCATTGCTTTCCTCCGCTTTCTAAATCTTCTTTAGTAACCTTAGGCGTATTCTGTAGGCGTATTCTGTGCGATCTCGCCTGCCATGTTTGATAAATCGCTCATCACTTCTTCCCAGTCTTGCTGGTCAAATTCCGGTTCAGGCCATCGTTCTGCCCACGGTGTGTCATTGTTCGCCATTGCTATCCTCTTCATTAAGTGGGCGACCACACATAGGGCAATAGACAATCGGCTCCAATGAGCCAATAAATGTCAGCCTTAATGAAGTCCATAGATGCCAACCGTCCTTCCGTTTGATAAGCCCCATTGTGCAGCCCGGAATGTCTTGAATCATCTTGACATGACGGTCAGCACCTTTCTCATGACAGTACGGACAATTCTTCTGCTTTTCAGTTAGTTTCACAATTCGTTCTCCTTAGCATCGTCAAAAACATGTCCAATTTCATTAGCAATTTCATTTAATTGGTTCATTCGCTGCAGCTCATGTAATGCAATAATTTGAGCTACTTTTGATTCAATCGGATAATTACTACTAATAATCCTAGTTAACGTTGGTTTGTCGAATCGATTACTCATTTTTTCCTCCTAACGCTCCAGAGATCGAGCACCTATTTTGCGTTTTAACCTGTGTCTCGGGTAATTATCCATTTACCACCTAAAATCGATTGCAGGTCATTTTAAGCATCATATCTATTCACGCCCCCTAATCAATAACCACCGGCTCTGAAAGCATATAATCACTAATCTCAATAAGAGAAAAATCAGATGCTTTATATAAATGCCACGTCTGAAATTGGTTGAGATGCTTAACCAATGCATTAATAGCTTCAGTTGCGCTTTCGGCAATCACTACATGGCTCGGGCCACCAACTTTTGGAAACGCTTGATAAATTTTCATCGTTCGTCCCCCTATTGTGCCTTGTCGTCCATCTCCGCACCATTTAATTGTGTAACCTTGACGCATACGTTTTGCACTTGGTTGTATACGTCCATATACATTTCGCCTTTATCACCGTTAAACGTGCACTCAAAGTAATGATTGGTAAAGCGTGTACCTAACAGTGCCTTGTGGTTTTGCAAGGTTTTAGAGTACCAAACAACGAAAATATCATTGGTACTGATACCGTCCATATTGTCAGTATTGTGCTCCAGCCATTGCTGAACTTTAAACTTTGCAAAATTGATAAATCTTTGATTAGTCATTGTTTAAACCATTCCTTTCATCCAACTGCGTATTGACTTCCAACTTTCTATTGTGCCTTATCGTCCATGATGGCTTATTTCATCCATTCGTCATATTCTGCTTTGGCGTCAGCCTCTGATAATGGCTCGACGTCTTCGTATTCTTTGTCCATTAGATCACCTCCGATTCACTGTTTAAAGCCATACCCGATCAGTCCTTCTTTAACGATCTTAACCGCGTCCTCTGGCGATCTAGCGATACCGTGCACGATGCCATGTGATGCAAGCATGCGGTGAAATTGAATCTGGTCCTTACGTGGCCGGCCGGTTGGTGTTTTCACTTCGATATAAAAGACCTGATGGTCTGACCACCGGAATCCGTATAGGTCCGGATGCCCACCAGGCACACCGGTTTTAAAGAACCGACCGTCTGGTAACCGTACAGATCCCACATTGATGCGAAAGACCGTGCATTGATGCACTGATAGAGCTAAACGGATCTGGTCTTGAATTAAATGTTCTGGTTGTGACATTGATAAATTTCTCCTGTATTTAAGATGGGGGCAGATAAATGGGGCGGATGATCAAAACGCCAAACCCTTACGGCTGTAAGGTAATAGCCTATTTTTTTGTTTGGGGGCGGATCTTTTTGATAAAAGTTCTTCTCTTATATACTTTTTACTTTACTTATATTACTTTTATTACTTTTATCCGCCCCCAAGAAAAAAGTAAAGATAAATACTAGAGCCGCAAGGGATTGAGCGATTTTTTTATCCGCCCCCCGATCCGCCCCCCTTACTGGTTGAAAGTTAATCTGGAGTCCATATTGATTTTTAAACCAACGTAAAAACGTTTCCCATGTGTTTTCTTATATTTAAATTTCTTTCTCATTTCTCGGCCGAACTTTTGCTTACTCATGCTGTACTCAGACGATTCCTTGGCCCATTCCTGGTATTTATTGAATAATTCACCAGCAGGAGCCTGGTAGTTTTCGTCAGTTTCACAGCATTCATCGATGAAAAACGAGATAACGTCCATTTCGTCACGGTATTCGTTGCTGGCATCTAATACAGACTGTGGAGGATTTAATCCCTCTCTCTGCCACATCATGGCTCCGTCTACAATCCATTTCATTATTCCAGCGTTTTCTCGCTGGAGTTTGTACTTTAAATCCTTATCGACTTGGTCTTCGGGAATTTGAACCTTGAATGGGATTAGATTGATTCGCCGCCATATCCCATCGTCGGTGCCTCGAATCAATGGTCGGTGGTTGGTCGCCATCCATAACTTAAACTGTGGGGAGAATTCAAATTCTTTCCCATAAAGCTGACGGGCCACGACTTTATCGCCACCGGTCAATTGCTTAACTAGGCCTTCGTCTAAGCGGGACCCCTCGTTAGCTTCACTAGAAACAACCATCCGCGCTCCTTCTAGGCGGGCGATATCGGAGTTTGCATTCCCAGATGCGTGCTTAACCATGATCGATTCCACGTTCATGGTCTTAGCATAGCTTCCTAAGACGTCGGCGACCGTGTTAATGAACAGTGACTTCCCGTTCCGCCCGTTCCCATAGAGGAAAAACATCACTTGTTCTCGCGTGCTTCCTGTGGCGGAATACCCCACCGCTTTTTGAATGTAATGGATTGTTTCTTCGTCACTTTCAAAAATCTGGTTTAAAAAGCAGGTCCATTCCGGGCAGTCAATATTGTCCGTATATTCAGCGTTCGTCTTTTTGGAAAAGCGTTTATCAACGTCGTGATCTTTTAAAATCCCTGAGCTTAAATCAACGTATCCCGACACAGTGTTAATTAGCATCTTTTCCTTATCGAAATCGCCGTGCTTAACAGCAACGTGGTGTTTAACTTCATCAAGCATGGCTTTTTTTGACCGGTTGCTTTTAGACTTCTCTTTGAATTTGTTCCATTTAGTCATTGCTTCTTCTTCATCAACGCCAGGTGCAATCACAACCTTTTCATCAGCCATCGCTTCTACTGTTTTATCGGCCAATTTTTCGATTTTACCTTCATCGTCAACTAGCCATTGAGTGCCATCGTAGTACCACCAGACTTTGTCCACGTAAGAGTAGCCGATGATTTTGCCGTAACGATCGGTCATCCGTAAAGCATTTCCCATATCGTTCCAACCGCGAGGTGGTCTCGGCTTATCCCGGTCTTTTTTTAGGAACGATAGGTCATAGTGAAGATGTGGTTTGCGTTGTGATGGTGTGTAAACATCGCTTGCTTCACTAATTGCTTTATTAAGGAGCGCCACCCCATAGGTTGTTTTTCCATGCTTTTCATCGTATTTTGGTCGCATCAAACTCGACTTACGGAAGATGCTATCCATTTGTTTAAAATCTCGACCGGTCCAAAACGCTAAATCGTTAGCAAAAGCCAGGTCTGCTTCCGACTGGCTAGGGTAAAACTGTTCCCAGCCACCCTCCACAAAGACTTTAAAGCGGCCACCGGTGCTCGATTTTAGTGCTCGATCCATCACCTCAGCTTCAGTTAAATTGTTGGGTTGAAAGTCAATATTCGCCTTTTTGGGGAATTCAACCACATTTTCTTCGTGGAAGTAGTGGCTATACAGGGTGGCCATTTCTTTCTCGTTCAGGGATTGGATATCGCGTTTACCTCGTAAGACATTCCCGGTCAAAGCAAAGAAACGACCCGATTGATACAGTTCAAAGTTGCCCTTCCGGCGACGATTACCAGTAATCTTGCCTTTGAAGATCGCGTGAATTCCTTCACCGCTCATGGACAGCTCCATGTAAGTGTTTTTGGTTAAGTGCTCTGCTTGGATCACCAGGTTATCCATTGACTGGTCGCCTTCCTTGACTTTTTCAAGTTCATCGGCGATATGGTCAATGTCTAAACCTACGTAACCATTAGCAAAGTAAAAAGCTAAACCATCCGCTTGTGGGAAAACGTCTAAGGCTCGTATGGCGGTATCAAAATCCGACCAGGTGGACTGGTCATTTGACTTGCCATTCTTACCGTCCCATGGATTGATTGGGATTTTGGTGTATTTACCGCGTTTCTCAACCCACTCTCGGTGAAACAGCCCCCATTGATTGAGTTTTCTGAATTCATCTGGAATGAGTTCATACATAATTAAATCTCCCTTTCCGCTAGCGCGGGCCTCTCACCCGTCCGATGGTCTATGGTCACTGCCCTAAGTTAGTTAATTAGAATGGCAATGGTGCCTGGTCTTGTGGTTGGGGGTTATTGAAGACTGGCGTCTGTTGCTGTTGCTGTGATTTTGGCGTCTGTTGTTGCTTAAATTGGTGTGCCACTTGGGGGAATTGGCTCTTTTCCCAGTTCCATGGTGCTGGCCGGTTTTCCTTAGTAACCGTACCGTTGTAGTCGTTATCTTGCACTGTTACGTGAATCCGTACTGGCTTGTGGTAAAGGGCATCGAAGAAGTCGTCCATCGTTTCGATGTTGGTTCCTTCTGGAATCCCAGCAGCTTCCATGAAATACATCAAGTGGTTGTTGTTGTATTGTTGCGTTTCTCGACCGGCCCATTCGTTGACGAAAAGGTGGCGATTGTGTTGCTTACCGTTGGTTTCTGGTAAGGCCTGGTCAAGGTCATTACGAACGATCAGGTCAAAGTTAATCGCCGTGTTGCCACCCTTGGAAGCTCGTTCCTGAACGCCGTTGATAACAAATTCGTAGTCACCTTCTGGAAGTGGACCGTTAGTGGTGTGTTGGTTGTTGGAGTAGTTAGTAGTGATAAAAGCCATGATGATTTAATTCCTTTCTTATTTGACCCAGCCGCGTTGTTTGCCTTGATACCACGCCCATCCCCGCTTGTAGCCTTTAGCCTCGGCATAGGTGTAGAGTTCTTGCATTGAGTTAAGCTCGGCTGGTTTCTTAGTTACCAGATAGTTGGTAGTTAACGGTTTAAAATTTTTAATTTCAGTCAGACGAACGGCTTTGTCGTTAATCAGATCGGTTGATTCGTTCTCTAATTCAGCTCCGCATACTGGGCAAGTTCGGCAGGAGATCGGGATAACGGCAAAGCATTTATCGCAAGTCCGAGTAGATTGCCCTCCACCACCACCCTTTTTCTTTGCGCGATCTTCGAGTTTCCATTCTCGATCAGCATCCGGTAGACCAAAGCTTTCATAGTTTGAAACGTGATCAATGATGATTGCTTGTTTGCCGGGCTGGTATCGCATACAGCGCATTGACTGTTGAATATACAAGACTAACGATTGAGTTGGCCTTAGCATGACCACACACGAGCAATCCGGAACATTAAAGCCTTCACTTATAAGATCGACGTTGCATAATACGGTAATCTTGCCGTTTTTAAAGTCGTTCATGATCTGGTCACGTTCGGTGGCCGGCGTTTTACTGTCGGCATGCATCGCCTGAATTCCCGCCTCGTTAAACGCCTGGGCGACTTGCTTGCTAAATTCAATTGAGTGACAGTAAATGATGGTTTTTTGACCATCCGCCTTCTCTCGCCACTCTTTGATAATGTCACCATAGATGATGTGACTAGCGAAGTCGTCCATTGATTTAGTGGTGTAATCACCGGTTGATGATTTTTTAAGCATTGACGTATCGGCATTATAGCCATAAAGCGTAAATGGGGCGAGATAGTGGTGATCAATTAACCATTTCACCGTTGGGCCTTCGATCATATCGTCGTAAACGTTTTTGAATCCTTCCCCCGACAATCGCCAAGGGGTAGCTGTAAAGCCTAACCGAGTGACGTCTGAGTAGTATCGATAAATCGTTAGGTAGGTCTTAGCAAGGCTATGGTGCGTTTCATCGGTGATGATTAACGTCGGTTTCGGCAATTTTCCTAGCCGGTTTTTAATTCGTCCCACAGTCATAATTGTGGTGTGGGCAAGATCTATCTCATCGGCCTTAAAGGTCTCTTTGATTTGATCGACTAGCTCCTTACGGTGGACCATGAACAGCACATGACCACCTTTTTCGACTGCCAGTCGGGCAATTTCAGCGATCACCACCGACTTTCCGGAGCCTGCCGGGCTGACTAGCAAGACGGCTCGGTTACCTTTGGCGAGAGAGTTTCTCGCCTTGTCAATCAATTCTTGCTGGTAAGGATAGGGTTTAAACTTCAAAGTTAAACAGCTCCTCAATCACGCACCCAGTGCGCTTATCAAGCCGGTTCTTTGCATAAACGCTATCGTCACCCTCTAGAATTACTCCTCGCGTGTGGCTACCGTCCGGTTTGATCGTCATGCGTCCAACGATGTCCGTCAGGCCCATAAACATATCTCGGACGGAATTGCGAATTTCTGGTGCAAACTGGTTAAAAGTCTGGCCACTTGCAGTGGTGATTGGTACTTGGGTTTCCCACGCCGTGACCAAGATATTGAGGTCTAGCTGGTAAAATGCACTGATTACTCGTGCGAAGTAATTCGTCCACGCGGAGTAGTCCTGGAGTTCGTTGTTGATACCCGACTTAGTGGCCCGGCCTCGTTCGATGAACCAATCCCGTTCAAATGAGCTGATGTTATCAATCACCAGGTTGTCGTAGTTTCTCTGCTCAACTTTCATATCTCGCAGAAACTCGGTGACTGCTTGATCGGGGTGCACCCGATCAAACTCAACCACGTCCACGTCTGAACCAGCCAATACTTTAGTTGAGTTATCTAATGCTAGGACTAACGTCTTGCCTTGAAGGTACTTAATTGCTGACGTCTTACCAACTCCTGGCTTACCGTAGATGCAGATCCGCCAGTTTTTGGTCCGCTGGGCATTTTTCATTGATGTGATTTCCATTACTTAATCACCACGTTTCTGTTTTTTTCAAGGTGTGCACCAGGGACGTCTTTGCCACTTTTAAGAGCTGAGTATACGTCTTGCTTCATGACGTCGTACATCCCCTCATACTTGGCGTAGTTACGATACTGGTCAGGGATTTTATCCTCATCATCAATCACTGTGGAAGCCTTGAAATTTCGAACGTTCAACAGATGATTTTCGGTTTCGACCTTTTTAAGATTTGCTTTGTCCAACTCGCTTGTCAGATCTTGCTTTAACCACTTAGCTCGTTGCGCATCTGCCCGTGATGATTCCGACCAAGCCCTAGCTTTTTCTTTCTTTCGTTCAGCGCTAGACTGGAGTTCATCAATCAAGCTGGCGATATTGTCCGCCTTAGTTTCGATCTCGTCTTTGATGGCGTCTAACGTGTCATGAAGTACCTCTGGGTCAAGGTCTTCTCGTTCGCTAAGCTCCTTGTAAGCATTGCTTAGTTCATACAGTTTTTTACTCATTGTTAGTCCCCCAATCGCTTGCTTAGTTCTTCATCGATCATCGCTTTGGCTACGTCTAATTGTTCCTCAATTGCCATAACTTCATGCTTGAGTGCGCCGGCCGTAACTGGCTCATCACGAATGATTAAATTTAAGTCCGCTAACGCTTTAACTAAGCGATCGCTGGCGTGCTTAAATCCGTCTGTATATAAGTCGTTTTTCATGTTAAAATACCCCTGTACTTTGTTTTTATATCTGGCCTAGCGGTGACGCTGGGCCTTTTTTTGTGGAAAGCTGTACTTGAAGCTGGCCAAGACATACGGCACGATGGCCACCGTTGCCATGATTAAGTGGTTCGTCAGTAGTAGCGAAATCGCCAATACGAACAAAGCTGCGTATGCTAACCCTTCAGTGCTAGTCATTGTTGAATCACCCCCTCTCACGGCATTCTTGCCGTCCAATCAATGTCATCGTGATGTTCGTGCATCCACTTCCGCGCTGTCGGCAAGTAGATTCGGGTAACATTCCCCTGCCCGTGGACGCCTTTAACCCAAGCTTTCGATTGACCATTCTCGATTTGTACCTCTGGGAAACTGTCAAAGATAAACAGCCTGATCCACGCTGGTGATTTACCCGCGAACAGGTCATCCCGAACGTTCTTGAGCTTGACCCAATCAGGCTCCGGCTGGTTGATGGTTAGTAACGGAGCGACTAACTGGGCCAGTTCTTTTAGGTTGTCAGAGCTGAAATTAATTTCCATTGCAGCACCTTCTTTCTGCTACAATTAAGTCATCTCCTAACGAAAGGAGGTGAACATCATGTTTGAACATGTTAATTTGGAATACGATTATTCAAATAATGGTTTTCCAGGTGCTGAAGTCACTAAAAACCTGGTTACTGGTTACGATCAATCAGTTAATGTAACTACGTACACAGCAAAATTTGATAACCACGTCGTAACTATGCTCGTATACAGTACAGGCCTTGTATGTTTTTCAGATGTCTACCCTGGTAGAATTGTTATTAGAACTAATCGTGAGTTCAAACCTGGTGATGATGGGAAGTTACACTTGGTTGACGCCTAACTGTAGCTTCTAAGCCTTTAGGGGTTATCTTGATCGTTGATTGAGATAACCCTTTTTTTATGCTTAAATTTAATCCCGCATTACCTTTCTTAATTTTCATCATCGTTATTTCCTCCCTTTCTAGTCCCAAAAATCTTCTTGGATTTCCAGTTGGTTCTTTTGAAACAACTCAACGGCTTCAGGGAAGTAGCGCCAAGCTCCTTCTGGGGTCCGATAGCTTAAGTGTTGATCCCGTTTGATTCCCAGCTTGTTACCCCACTTGCCAATCTGAATTGCAGAAACACCTAACTTATTGGCAATTTCGCTGGCCGTATATTCCCGCTGGCCACCAACTGGCAAGGAGGTCATTGTTTTAATCGCTTCATTTCGCATCTCCGTTGCCATTCGACGTTTGCCGTAATCATCAGCAACATTTGCTAATTCCAGCCAGATTTTGGCGTCTTCATTGCGAAGCTGGTGTTCCTTATTAATATTTTGCTTCCGCATCTCTGCTAACCACTTGAGCTTGAATTCTAAGTTCTCACGAGTGAGATTTTTATCGGCACCGATCATCTTGCTGTTGTGTTCTTTCTGGTACTCGTTAAACAGTCCAACGTAGGTTGCTGTGAAGATCGTCCCCTTCTTGCCGGTCAGCTTGTTGGCCACGAACTCGCAGCCTTTTTTCGTCAGCAGGTAACAATCTCGGTTTTCGCCTTTTGCGTCTTCGTAGCTCGATTCGATAAAGAAATCTAACGGGCTCAATTTTGAGCCGGTTGTTAAATCGTTGATATACCGGCGAATATCGCGAATAAGATTCTTATGAAATTTTCCGATCATCTTGGCAACGTCCCGGCTATCCATAACTTCCTGATCGTTTGCCTGCTTGATAATTTCTACTTTGTTTTCCAATTTAAGCATCTCCTTACTTTTCGCTAAAAGCGTTATCGTCGCCAAAAAAAATATAATCCAATGGAATGTGGTACAAGTCAGCAATTTCCTTCATCTGTCGGAATGAAAGAACGCTCGAATCGTTTTCCCACTTACGAAGTGTCGGTTCGGTCACGCCTAATTTCTTTGAAGCTTCAGACTGAGATAATCCCGCACGTACCCGAAGATCTTTGATGGTGTGCTTTACTTCGGTTGGAATAAGGTCTGTCATATTGTCACCTCCTTTGATGTGACTTCATAATATCACGCTTTTAACGAAAAACAAACACCTTTTTCCAAAAAAAGCGTTTTTTTTCGTTTTAAGTGTTATAATAAACATATCAAAAAAGGGGTGTAATTATGGAAGACATCGTTAAAATATTTGCTGCTAATCTTAACAGACTCATGGAGGATCGAGGCGAAAATTTAACTCAGCTTTCCGACCGAATCGGTGTTGCCTACTCTACAGTATCGGATTGGCAGCACGGGAGAAAAATGCCTCGTTCAGGTTCACTTCAAAAGCTGGCTGATCACTTTGGAGTGAATATCACCTATTTGACAAGTAACCACATCGGATCGTCAGATAATCAACCTGTCGACCTATTAGATGGTGTCCGTATGTACAACGGTAAGCCAATCAACGATCAGGAAAAAGACATGATTAAGGCCCTCCTGGACGCATATCGAAAGGGGGATAACTAAAATGGACGAGCTAATCACTTATCTGGTTAATTGGGGATTTGATCACAGATTTGGGGTAACCTTTACTGATCAGCTTCCAGCATCCCTTGCGGGTTTTTCATCGCAAAAAGACAAAGCCGTATGGATTAATACTAGTTGGAGAAACAAACCTGAATATGGATTCGTAGTTGCTCACGAGATGGGACATTTGATAGATGGCGCTGAAGGGATTAATCGCTACTCATCACCCTCACTCTCAATCAAGAATGAGTACGCTGCTAATGTTTACGGAGTTAAGTTGATCAAAAACTATGCTAGCCGACATGATATTGAAATTAAAAATCGAACGGCTTTTTGCCAAACATTTGGAATCCCGTTAGTTCTTGCGGATTTAATATAGCAATATACGTCCAACCATGATCGACGTTAAAAGCTGACTACTAAATGGGGGAGACAATATGAAGAAATCTTTAACTGCCGTAACGGTAGCACTGGTCGGATTGGTTCTGGCCGGCTGTTCGCACGTCAGTAAAACAAAGGTAGTCGATAACTTTGCAACAGTTGAGATACAGGGAAAAAGCTCAAAGAGTAAGGTCTACTATGATGATCAGCTCGGTAATAAAGGATCAGTCAAAACTGATGATGGTAGTTTCTACATTGATTTACCACGCAAAAAATCAACAACCACAATCAAGATATCAGCAAGTAGCAACCTTTCGTCAGCGAAAAAAGTATCCATCCCTGCTTCCAAACCTATTAATAGTTGGAGCGATTATGTAACTACTTATGACAGCGAAGACTATAAATTACCAGATAATTTCGAAAATTTAACTAGTGGGATACATAGCACAACTTTTAGCGGTGTTAAAGTCACCTACTTTTTAGATAATGGAGACCTAATGGCAATTAGAATCACTAGCAAAACTGCTTCGGTCAAGCACTTTGCTAAAGTCGTAAGTGACGTATCCACCGGTACAGATTTTAACTATGATTTTGCAAAAGAAAAGGCTCTAAGATTGGGCTCTACGGATAAGCCGGTGAAAACATTAAATGGCAAGTGGGGAGATTATGATAGTTTCAGATACCACTGCAGCAATGTTTATGGCGACTTAAGTTTTGATATTTTTAAATAAAAAAATCCCACCCGCACAAAGCGAGTGGGGAGAAGTTAATTATGTATAGCCATTATACCACAAGGGAGCGTGCGTTATGGCACAAATTATCAAGAAAGGTCCATCTTACATGGTCCGGGTGACCTGGCGTGACGAGGACGGGAAACAGCATAAGAAGTCTAAGTCCGGCTTTAAGACCAAAGCCGCCGCTAGAAAAGCGGCTGCTGAAATGGAAAACATAAAGTACAGCGGTGGGCTTGGAACTGATAACCCAATTTTTGCCGATTACTACCTAGCGTGGTATGAAACCTTTAAAGAGGCTAAGTCCGCAAGAGCAACCCGTGATTTCTACACTTATTGTACTCATATAGTTAATGATTATTTTGGTCGTACTAAAATTCAAAGTGTTACCCGCACTAATTATCAGCAGTTCATCAACGCTTTCGGTAAGGAACACTCTAAGCACACCGTTACGAAGGTTAATGCCTATATCAAGGTTGCCGTCAAAAGCGCCGTGATGGATAAAGTCATCCCTGCCGACTTTACGGAGGGCGTTGAGCTGGTATGGGACGATAAGCGATCTCGCCACGTGGAGTACCTTAACATGGAGGAGATCGAGAGGCTGACTGCTTTAGTTGAAGAGCGCTTGTCACCCGGCTTCCCAGTCCGATACATGATCCTAACGGCCATTTACACGGGGATGAGATTATCAGAGATTGCCGCCCTAACGTGGGATGATATTAACTTTAATTTTAAGACCATCACGATCAACAAGTCGTGGGACTTCAAAATCCTAGATTTTAAGGCTACCAAAACTAAGAGTTCTAACCGGGTCATCCGAGTTAATCAAGAGCTTTTGGATCATCTGCGAGAGTTACAAGTCAACGGTCATGATCTCGTTTTTGCTCGCAAAGATGGTTCCGTCTGTGGGAGTAGCTCCGCTAACCGAACACTGAGACTATTTTTAGATAAGCTGAACTTGGATAAACCCGGCTTCCACTTCCACTCCCTTCGACACTCCCACGTTGCCTACTTATTGGCAAATGGTGTCCCACTGTATGCGATCAGCAAACGGTTGGGTCACTCAAATATGACCACGACGGCCAACCGTTATGCTTATCTGATTGACGAGTACAAGGCTCGGTCAGATGATCAGATTGAGAGATCGCTTTCTCAGCTAGGTGTCCCGAAAAGTGTCCCAACTTCATCATTTATATGATTTTATATTTCCTTATTTCCTGTCATATCAAGGGTTTAGCTTCCATATTTATCCTTAAAAAACCCTAAATATTCTACAACAAGTAATCTCGGTTACTTGTTAAAAAAGCCGACTCCGTTACGGGGCCGGCTTTTTGTTTTGGTAAAACATTAGGAGCGTCCTTCTTCGGTGCTTGTTCCTGTGATTCGACATCGATATTTTCCGCAACGTTCTTTGGTTGCTCGTTAACATCTTGTGGCATGTTGAAACCTCCTACTCGCATTTAACGGCTTGGGAGCCTGTCTCGGGTTTTATTTAACGTCCACAACTGCACGGAAACGGACATAAAAAAACGGCTACCATCTGGTAACCGTTTATAGCCATTCTTTAAACGACTTAAAGATTCTAAAAGCTTTCTGCATCATTGAGTTCTCGGCCAGGTATTCCAAGCCTTCGATAGTGATTCTTGCGTCCTGGAACGAATACAAGACTCCCTCCTTCGTGTGGGTGAAGGTAACTCCTTCAATGTAGTTGTGATCGCTCAACATTCGCAATGTCTCAACGTACTGGGCTTTGGAAATCAGCAGCGTTCGCTCATTAATCACACCTGGATCAGGTTGTTCACCATGTTCATAACAGTACTTGAGGTAACTGGTCCCCTGTCAATAAAATAGACAATTTAAATAGAGACTTTTTTGTCCTATGCCACGACTAAATTTTGAATTTGAGTTTGATACTCATCTTCAAGTTGCTTTGGTGATTTGAATCCACAGTGACTGTGAATTCTAACTGTGTTGTAAAACGTTTCAATGTACTGAAAAACTAGTCGTTTAGCTTCGGAGTATGAATGGATTTTAAACCGATTTATCCATTCACGCTTAATCAAGGCATGAAACGACTCAATGCAGGCATTATCCCAAGGATAAGCTTTCTTTGAATAGCTTAATGTCATGTTAGCTGTAACTTGATTGTAAGCTTCAGACGTAAACTGACTACCACGATCACTGTGCATGATTAATGGCTTGCTAATATGGCGACTGTGCTTAGTCTTTTCAATAAGTGGGATGACATTCGATACCTCCAAGGTTTCAGATAAGTCCCAACCAATGATCCGTCGGGAGTACAAGTCCATAATACTGGTTAAATAAACGAATCCGTCATGAACTGGAATATAAGTGGTGTCAATGCACCAAACGGCGTTTGGTCGCAATGGATTGAACTGCTCGTCTAAAATATTTATTAGCTGTTTATCAAACTTAGAATTGCGAGTGGTAGTCGTCCA
>SKER01000545.1_pt1 | contig 41990 bp, 36 predicted proteins | sample 4826961 | NCBI WGS metagenome assembly SKER01 (sample SAMN11008804, study PRJNA524170) | human gut metagenome | biome: Human fecal sample; material: Feces; isolation source: fecal sample from pouch patient p47 | host: Homo sapiens | place: Israel: Tel-Aviv | collected 2016-11-16 | reverse complement strand
CGGCAGCGACGTCAGGCTCTGCAGGTGCTTCAGTGCCGCCGTGGTATTTTCCAGCGATGCGTTTGCCGATCAGGTCTTCCGGTTTGGTGATGTTTTTCTTCACCACCAGCGCTTCAGAGTTACCGAGCTGCGAGGCGAGCAGGAACACCTCAATCGGCACCTGCTGGCTGGCCGCAACCGCCAGCGGGCTGGAACCGATATTGCCGATCTGCACGTCGCCGGAGGCTAACGCACGCACCACGGACGCGCCGCTGTCGAACTTGCGCCAGTCGACCTTCGCGCCGCTCTCTTTGGCAAAGGTGTTATCCGCCTGCGCGACTTTCGCCGGTTCCGCAGAAGTTTGATACGCGACGGTGACGTCCACCGCCTGCGCCTGAAATGCCCACAGCGCCAGCGCGCCGAGTAGTGTGATTCGCGATGAAATTGCCATAGTGCCTGCTCCCCTTGTTGTTATGAGGGCAGTATTTCCAACGCGGGAATTTTGATAAAGGAATAAAAATGAATCGCTCATAACGATTCGTTTTTAGATAAAAAATGGGAAAGGATAGTTGGTTTTGTGCGGTTGTTTTATGCCGGGTGGCGCTGCGCTTACCCGGCCTACACATTGTGCGATCCGTAGGCCGGGTAAGGCGCAGCCGCCACCCGGCAAAAAACTCAGCGCTTCGCGTTAAGCTCAGCAATATCCTTCGGCGTGGTGCGACAGCAGCCACCAATCAGCTTCGCTCCGGCGTCCAGCCACTGGGGCAGATACCCCGCCAGCGTCTCACACGCTTCGCCGTGGTGGTGCCAGGTTTTGGTCACCGCATCATAATGCTCGCCCGAGTTCGGGTAGACCACCAGCGGCAGCGACGTCAGGCTCTGCAGGTGCTTCAGTGCCGCCGTGGTATTTTCCAGCGCGATGCAGTTAATGCCCAGCGCGACGATATGCGGAGAGTCGGCCAGCACGCTGACCACGTCACGCAGCGGCGTGCCGTCGCTCAGGTGCTCGCTATCCCGCAGGGTAAAGGAGAACCACGCCCGGGCGCGGGAATACCCGGCCAGAAGGGCCGCCAGCGCCTTAATCTCAATAAAAGACGGCAGCGTTTCGCAGGCCAGCAGGTCAGCGCCCGCATCCAGCAGCGCTTCCACGCGCGGGCGGTGGAAGGCAGTAAACTCCTCAGCGCTGCGCACGTAGTCACCGCGATACTCTGAGCCATCCGCCAGATAGGCACCATACGGCCCAACGGAGCCCGCCACCAGCAGCGTGCCCGCATGGGGATTTTCGGCCAGATACGCTTCACGCGCCTTACGCGCCAGCTCCACGCTTCTGCCAATTAGCGTTCGGGACTGCGCCTCGTCCAGGCCGCGGGCCGCAAAGCCCGCAGGCGTGGCCTGGTAGCTGGCGGTGATCGCCACCTGCGCGCCCGCGCGGTAGTAATCAAGGTGCACTTCCCGGATAAGCGCCGGGTTTTCCATCAGCACTTTGGCAGACCAGAGGCTATCTGCCAGGTTACAGCCGCGCGCTTCCAGCTCCGTCGCCATCGCGCCATCCAGCACCACAAACGGCTGCTTTTCAAGGAGGGCGGTAAGCGGATTATTCTGCGACATGTTCAGGCTCCTGCGATGTCATATTTCGGGTCAGGTAGTAGGCACCATAACACAGGGCGACAAACGGGATCCCGCAATAAAGGGCAATGCGCTGGCTTGGGTCAAACCACAGGCCGACACAGGCCACCACGCAGAGGATAAAACCGAGCACCGGCACCAGCGGATACCACGGCGCGCGGTACTGCAGCGCAGAGAGCGGCTGGCCGGACTGCAGATGGCGACGACGGAAGACGAAGTGCGACGCACAGATGCTGATCCAGACGGCTACCACCGCAAAGCCAGAAATCGCCGAGAGCGCGACAAATACCGTGTCCGGTGCCACGACGCTTGAGAAGAGCGCCAGCACGCCGCCGAGCATAGAAACCGAGAGCGCCGTCAGCGGCACGCCGTTTTTGTTCACGCGGGCAAAGCAGCGCGGCAGCGTTTTCTCATTCGACAGCGACCACAGCATGCGCCCGGAGGCGTACAACCCGGAGTTCGCCGCCGAAAGGATCGCCGTCAGGATCACGAAGTTAAAAATATCCGCCGCGTAAGGAATACCGACCTTTTCAAACACCAGCACGAACGGGCTCTTTTCCACGCCCGCCTGCTGCATCGGGATCAGCGCCGCCAGCACAAACACGGTGCCGATAAAGAAGATGATCAGGCGCGCAATGGTGGTGCGGATCGCCACCGGGATGACCTTGTGCGGGTTTTCCGTTTCCCCTGCTGCGATACCGATGAGTTCGGTCCCGGAGAAGGCAAAGTTCACCGCCACCATGGTCATCAGGATCGGCAGGCCGCCGTGCGGGAACCAGCCCTCGGCGGTGATGTTGCTTAAGCCCGGCGCGGGTGAACCGTCCTGCATCGGGATAAAGCCAAAGACCGCCGCGCCGCCAAGAATAATAAAGGCGATGATGGTGATGACTTTCACCAGGGAGAACCAGAACTCACCCTCCGCAAAGAAGCGCGTGGAAATGACGTTCAGGCCAAAAATCACCACGCAGAAGACCACGCACCACGCCCAGACGGGCACCTGCGGGAACCAGTACTGCATGCAGAAGCCCGCGGCGGTAAAGCTCGAGCCGAGCGCCACCGTCCAGGTGAGCCAGTAGAGCCACGCCACGGTGTAGCCCGTCGCCGGGCCAAGATAACGCGCGGCATAGACGTGGAACGCGCCGGTTTCCGGCATCGCCACGGAGAGTTCGCCCAGACACTGCATCACCAGCCAGACCACCAGCGCACCTATGAGGTAGGCCAGCAGCGTGCCCGCCGCCCCGGTCGTGGAAATGATGTAGCCGGTATTAAAGAATAACCCTGTCCCAATCACGCCACCCAGCGAGAGCATGATCAGGTGGCGTGTTTTCATGGTGCGCTTAAGCTGCCCATTTTCTTGTTGTGTTTGCATATTACCTTCTATACGTATGGACATCTAAACATCCAAAGAAGGTGTGTTATACCGCGATTGTTAATAAAAAGCTAGATGACCAGACGCAAACGGGCGCGCCGCGCGCTGAGTCTGGGGTGGGTTGTGAGGATCACATACAGGATAGGACGCCAGGCCATAAGCACCTCCGCAAGCAGATACTTACAGCATGGTGCGGGAAAAGTAGATCTTCGGTCAGTCGAAAGTGGTATCCGTAAAGCGCGAAGTCATACCGTAACACTCCCCCGTAGGACGGGTAAGGCGCAGCCGCCACCCGGCGCAAGGTTGGTAATTCTCACAATCAGTTCTATAGTCGTCACAGTTTCTTAGTAACCAGGACTGACTGATGCGCTTTAACGGACTGACTAAAGGTTTCTTTATTTTCATTCTCGCCCTTGTGACCTGGGCCTTCTTCGACGTGCTGTCGCCCTACTTCTCCGCGATACTGTGGGCCGCCATTCTGACCGTTATCTTCAATCCGGTAAAAAACAAGCTTCGCGCCGCGCTGGGGGAGCGCAACGGGCTGGCCTCGCTGTTGACCATTGGCATTATCTGCCTGATCGTCTTTATTCCGCTGATGGTGATCCTCTCCTCGCTCGCCATTGAGCTGAACGTGGTTTACACCAAACTGCAGGAGAACAATACCCAGTTCCCGGAAGTGGTGGCGAGCATCTTCAACCACCTGCCTGACTGGGCCAGCGGCTTCCTCGCGGATCACAACCTGACCAACGCGGCGCAGATCCAGAAAAAACTCTCCGACGTCGCGCTGCAGGGCGGACAGTATCTCGCCGGCAGCGCGTTCCTGATCGGCAAAGGCACCTTTGGCTTTGCGATTAGCTTCGGCATCATGCTGTATCTGCTGTTCTTCCTGCTGAAAGACGGCCCGTATCTGGTACGCCAGATTCTCGACTCCCTGCCCCTGTCCGATTTTGCCAAGCAGCATCTGTTCGCCAAATTCGTCGGCGTGTCACGCGCCACGGTAAAAGGGACGGCGGCGGTGGCCGTGGTTCAGGGCATCCTCGGCGGGATTGCCTTTGCCATTGCCGGTATCGACGGCAGCGTGCTCTGGGGCGCACTGATGGCGTTCCTTTCCCTGGTGCCCGCCATCGGCTCGGCGATTGTCTGGGTGCCCGCCGCTATCTTCCTGTTCGCCACGCACCAGATCTGGCAGGGGCTGTTTATTGTCGGCTTCTTCGTGATCGTCGTCGGGCTGGTGGACAACATCCTGCGCCCGCTGCTGGTGGGGAAAGACACCAAAATGCCGGACTATCTGATTCTGATCTCAACCCTCGGCGGCATGGAGCTTTACGGCATTAACGGCTTTGTGATTGGGCCGCTCATCGCCGCGCTGTTTATCGCCTGCTGGAACCTCTTCTCCGGTCGCGATCACGAAGGCAACGCCGAAGAGCTGGACGCGGATTTCATCGAAGAAGGAAAAAATCCTCCAGATTTGTAAGGACGTGACGATAAAGACCACACCAGGCGGCGCCGTGCCGCCTTTTTTTTCGCCTTAAATCAGACGTTTTCTATAATTTGAAGAACGCCATCCTACTCATGTCGTAAAAGGATCATCTGGTGCGAATCGCGACGATAACAAACTGGGCCTATGGGGCCACGGTCTGCCTGACCATCGCCTCCGGCATCATCATGCTGATGGCGTCCAGTGCGGATACCCTCGAGCGTCAGGCCGTTGAACAACGGCAGAAATTTGATCAGCTGACGGAAGACATCGAAACCGATATCTGGGCGCAGTCTGATCTAGCGCGGCTGTACGCCATTAAAAAAGATCCTCAGGTGCTCAAGGAATATAACCAGGCAGAAAACAGCCTGAAGCGCATCGAGCTTCGGCTGGAAAAGCTGCAGGATAACGGCGCATCGGATGAAGAACTGGCCCTGCTGCATGAAGGAATAAAGATCGTCGATGAGCTGCAGGACGAGCAGCAAACCGCCCTCGAAAGCCTGGAACGCGGTGAAGACGCCCAGGCCGTAGCCTTGCTCTATGGTCAGCCCTATGAGCAGGAGCTTGAGCGTGCGCAGAATCAGCTCGATCACTTCCGCCAGATACTCGACAAGCGCGTCATCGCCGCCGTTCAGGAGGCGACCAAAAAATCGAAAGCGCTGCGTACCGCCTCTGAGCTGACGGTCGGCCTGACCGCCCTGCTGTTCCTGTTTGTGCTCGGCTTTATATTAAAACGCCGCGTGCTGCGCCCCGTGGTCCGCCTGAGCGACGTGGTGCACCGCCTGGCATCCCAGGATTACGCGGTTGAAACGCCCAATTTCAACCAGATTGATGAGATAGGCGATATGGCTCAGGCCATCAGCATCTTCCGTGAAAACGGCCTGGCGCGGCAGCGTCTGGAAAAAGAGCGTGATGCCGACTGGGCCATCCGCGAGCTGCTGGCGCGCATGACCCAGCGGCTGCAGGGGTGTGAGAACTTTAACGATGTGATTAACGTGGCGGAGCTGTTTGCCCCCAATATCGCGCCGGGGATCGCGGGCCGGCTCTACGTCCTTGACCGCGAGCCGTGGCAGATGCGCTGCGTCGCGCAATGGCTTTCGCCGGTGGGTGAAGAGACGACGTTCCACCCGGACGAGTGCTGGGCCGTGCGTCGCGGGCAGAGTCACCCGCCGGTGAACGGCGAGCCGGATATTGCCTGCTACCATCTTCCGGCATCCCAGGCGGAAAGCGCGCTTTGCGTGCCGCTTATCGCTCAGGGCGAGGCCATTGGCCTGCTCTCCTTCCAGAATATCACGGCGGACAATGCACGTTCCCGCGCGTATCTGGAGCTGATGGCCGAGGCGCTCGGGCTGGCGCTGGCCAACCAGCGTCTGCGCGACGCGTTGCTGGAAAAAGCGTTGTTTGACCCGCTCACCGGCCTGCGTAACCGCCATCATCTGGAAGATACGCTGCAAACCCAAACGGCACAGGCGATACGCACCGGCGTGCCGTTAAGCTGCATGATGATTGATATCGACCATTTCAAGAGCATTAATGACCGTTTCGGCCATGAAGCGGGCGATCTGGTGATCAAAAGCGTGGCGTCAATTGTTCAGCGGGCCGCACATGACAACGGGCTGGCATTCCGCTACGGGGGCGAGGAGTTTCTGGTGCTGCTTTCCGGTGCCGATGAAGCAGAAGCGTACGCCTGCGCGCAGAAGATTTACACCGGCGTGCATGAGCTGTCGCTTCGCTACGGGCTGACCGAGATTGGGCCGGTGGACGTGTCGATTGGCATTGCCAGCTACCCACAACATGCCCAGACCGACAACCTGCTGCGCGCTGCGGATGTGGCGCTATACCGGGCAAAAGAGCTGGGACGCGCGCGTATTGTGAGTTTTGGGATGCTGGAGGCGGGCTGAGGCTGATTCTCGCGCCCTGACTTTCCCCGGTTCAGGCGCGCGTGATAGCCCAGAGCACCACAATCCCCAGGGCATTGCTCCGCTTTTCCACATACAGGGTGGTATCGGAATAAACGTTACCCTGCGGGTTACAGATGCGGATCTCCTTCTTTAATTCCGGCTCGTAGACTTCCGCACCCGAGCAGGTGTGGCGGGTACTGGACTCATACCGGTAAGGTTTGCTCCAGGCCGAATAGTCCCCCTCCAGCAGCCAGGCCGTTGTGAAGACCGCGAACATGGCAACCGGCAGGCTGCAAATAAAGAAGCCGAGGTAGATTTTGACCGCGTCAGCAAGGCGCTTACCTTTCAGTCTCCCCTTTCTGATGAAATAGACCATCGGCACCAGCGCCAGCAGCAACGCCCCACAGGCAAGGTACTGCTCCCCGCGGATCGAAAGGTATGTCACGCGGTAAATGTTGACTGACCAGACCACAAAAGCCGATATCAGTGCTATCCCGCCCGCGATGAGAGGGATCCAAAAGGAAAAACGCGCTTTTTTCATGGTGGACTCGTCCTTGTCATTCTTGTCGGGTCAGAAGGCCAATCATTGCCCGGGTGGCTGCTGACTGGCGTCGGTGCGGGGCAAACAGCACGGAGAAAGGCCGCGATCGTCCCCGAAGGTGCGGCAGCACCTCAACTAACTGACCGCGCTCTATTCTGTCGCGAACGATAAATTCATAGCTCTGGCAGATCCCCATCCCCTGCTCCGCCAGCGAAACCACGCCGAGTACATCGTCTGATATTTCGATAGTTGAACCCGGCATCCAGTCAATATCGCGCCCTTCGTCATGAAATACCCAGGGGGCGATACGCCCGGTGCGCGGCATGATAAACGGCAGGCACTGATGGCGCAGCAGCTCTTCCAGCGTCTGAGGCTTTCCTCTCCGGTGCAGGTAGTCCGGGGAGGCGACCAGAAGCAATGCCGCGTCTTCCAGCTTACGCGCCACAAGTCCACTGTCAGGCAACTGTCCCAGACGGATCGCCAGATCGAACCCCTCTGCGATCAGGTCAACATTGCGATTAGTAATGTTCAGCTCCACCTGTACGCGTGGGTAGCGTTGATTATAGTGCGCCAGCAGCGGCGGCAGGCGGTAGTGGGCATAGGTGGTCGGGACACTCATTCTCACGCGCCCGGTCAGATCGCCCTCCTGACCCCGGCCAACGCGTTCGGCGTCATCAAGCAGAGAGAACGCAGAACGCGCCTGCTCAAGATAGACGCGTCCGGCTTCAGTCAGCCCCACCCGGCGGGTCGTGCGCTGTAATAGCTGCCGTCCAAGACGCGCTTCCAGACGGGTGACCGCGCGGCTCAGTACCGAAGGGGTGGTTGAAAGGGCAACCGCTGCGCCCGTAAATGAGCCGTGCTCAACCACAGCAATGAAGACTTCAACGTCGCCGAGGTAATCGAATTTCCGGCTCATTTTGCTCTCTCAGGAACAAATGTTTTTCAATTTGGCTAATTTATCTCCCGTTGAGCGATGAGTAAAGTGGCCAGCATTCATCACCTGAACGTTCCACTGGAGCCTGTCAATGTTCAACCGTCCCCATATTCTGGCCGCCATCGCAATGGCGGCGTTGTTCGCTTTCCCAAGTGTTGTCAACGCGGCGAACCACCCGCCTCTGGAGCGCTGGCGAAGCTACGCCGGTGTGAGCTGGGATACCGCTCAAGACGGAAAGATTCCTGCGACGTTTTCCGGTTCGGTCAATGCCCCTATTGCAGGTATCCACTTTGATGCAATGGACCGGGCCTTTGTCAGCACGCCCCGGCTAATTTCCGCCGCAGCACCCGCCACGTTAAGCATTCTGGATACGACGGCGCAGTCTGGCCCTGCCCGCCTGACGGCGTTTCCCTCCCGCGAGGGGAATGCGGTGAACACCGATCCCGCTCAGAGCCTGCGCAACGTGCTCGGTTTTTATATTGACCGTAAAAACGGCTGGCTATGGGCGCTGGACATGGGGTTTGTTGCAGGCGAAACAGAGTCCCCCGCGGGGGCGCAGAAACTGGTCGTACTGGATCTCCACTCTGGCCGCACCATCAAACGTATCGCCCTGGACGGCGTAGCGGACCGCAAGGCCAGCTTTCTTAATGATGTGGTGGTCGATGAGAACCGCCGTGTCGCCTATATCTCCGACAGCGGCTCGCGGAGTGCGCCTGAAAACCAGGTGGGACTAATTATCGTTGATTTCGCTACCGGTACGGCCCGGCGCGTGCTCGATCGTCATCCTGCGCTGCAGATTGAGCCAAGCGTTAACGTCGTCTCGCACGGGACTGAAGTCTGGCCTGGTAAACCATTACTGATTGGTATCAATGGCATTGCGCTTTCACCCGATGCGGGCACGCTGTACTGGACAGTGACAACCGGCACGCACGCCTATGCGGTACCGACCGCGATACTGAGGCAGCCTGCGTCAACCAATGCGCAAATTGCCGGGCAGATCCGCGATCTGGGTCGCGTGGGGGGCAACACCGACGGAATGGTGACAGATGTAAAAGGTAACCTCTACATTACCGATGTCACACGCAATGGTATCGTCAGATACGATCCTGAAACCCATTCCATGTCGCTGATTGCGGCAAGCGAAGAGGTGCGCTGGCCAGACACGCCGGCAATCCGTCCGAACGGAGACCTGGTATTTACCTCGAGTCGCCTCAATGACCACTTCGCGGGAACCGTTAAACCGGGAGAAGAACGCTATGATTTGTGGCGCTTGCATCTCGATGCTTTACAAAAATAAGGGCAAGTAAACCAGGAGACCTGCATATATGGGCTCATAATTTCACACGTTCTTATTTCCTTAAAGGCTGAACGTGATGTCTTCCCCCTGCTCAGAAAGAAGTGGTTAACATTGCGCTCCTGGAAATTCCGTGAGGCGCGTTTTACTTCGCGCTTCACCGAAGTAACGCACGTTTGCACAACGTAGACTGGGTCTCCTTTAATCAGAGGATGATAAAATGAAAACCCAGCAGGTCGATTTTGCTTCTTTATATTTTGGTACACCGGTCGCCATTATCTCCAGCCAAAATCCTGACGGTTCAACCAACCTGAGCCCGGTTTCATCATGGTGGATCCTTGACCGGAATATCGTGTTCGGGCTTGGCACCTCCGGAAAATGTTATGAAAATATCACGGGTAACCCCGATATTGTTCTGAACATACCGGACAGCAGGCTCTGGCAGAATATTGAAGCTATCGCAAATAAAACGGGAAAAGCATCGCCACCGGAATGGAAGAAAAAGAGGGGGTATGTTTTTGAACAGGACAAATTTAGCTGCGGGAATTTCCATAAGGAAAAAGCGGTGACGATTAACTCGTGGAGAATTAAAGAGTGTCCTGTACAAATAGAGGCTCAGGTTTGCGGGATATCGCCCCTGACCGGTTCGCAGGGGAACCTGGTGTCCGTTGATGCCACGATAACCTGCGTCCACATATCTGAAGCATTATTAATTCATACTCAGAGAGGGGTAAAATTTAATGTGGAGAAATGGAACCCCCTCTATTATCTATTTCGCCACTATTTCTCGCTGGGTAACCGACTCGGTCACAACTTCCGCCACGATGAGTAACCCGGTCTATTGCAGCGGAAAGGTTTAAACTTTTCGTGATATTCTTTCTTTACGCCCCTTAGTTCCTATACTCGAGCCATATTCGCCACTGTATTAACACCTGTCACGCGCAATACGTTGCGCATGACAGGTGAAGATATTTTGTTCTGGAAAAACGTCTATGTCGAAACTGGATTTGAGGTCCAAAAAAACATGGGGCGCGCTGGCAGCGATCGCCGTTGTCGCCGGTACGCTGGCATCTGCTTTTGCATGGACGGCGGGCTGGCTTGGGTCACGCACGGTCAGCCAGGCACTGGTGGGTGAAACACCGAAACCCTTCCCGCCGGGTTTTCGTCGCGCGCATGGAAAAGGCATCTGCTTTGCCGGCATCTTTACGCCAAACGGCTCGGCGGATTCCCTTTCAACCTCCCGCCTCTTCTCGCAGCAGGAAGTGCCCGTGGTGGGCCGGTTTTCTATTGGTACTGGCGATCCGCATGCCCCGGATAGTACGACTAAAACCCTGAGCATGGCGCTGCTGCTGAAGACAGATGACAAGCAACAATGGCGGATGGCGATGAACAACGAGCCTTTCTTCGCCACGCACAGCCCGGAAGGTTTTCTGGCCTTGCGAAAAGCCACGGCCGTTGATGCGTCCACCGGGAAACCGGATCCGCAGCGTCTCAAAGACTTTTTAAAAGCGTACCCGGAGGCGGAGAAATACCTTAAATGGGCGGCACAAAAACCCGCCCCCGGCAGCTTCGCGGGCGCGACGTTTTACAGCATTAACGCCTTTTACCTTGTGAACGCGCAGGGGGAACGTCAAGCCGTTCGCTGGATGATGCGTCCGCACGAGCCTTTCCTGTCGATAAGCGATGAGCAACGACAGAAAGCCGATGATAACTTCCTGTTCGAAAACCTGCGTCAGCGCCTGGCGCAGAAGCCACTCTACTGGGATTACGTTTTGCAGCTCGCACTGCCGGGCGATCCGGTGGATGACCCTTCCCAGCCATGGCCGGACGATCGCAAAAAGAGGGTGGCCGGTACGCTGGAAGTGACGCGCGTCGAAGCACAATCCACAGGCGCGTGCCGCGACGTTAACTTTGACCCTTCTGTCGTTCCTGCAGGCGTTGTGGTGTCTGACGATCCCATCTTAAACGCCCGCTCCGCGGCCTACTCCCACTCTTTCAGCCGCCGTGAGCGGGAAATTGGCTACGGCAAAGCCACCGAAGCCGTGCAAAAGCAGGAGGTAAAATGAGCTCAAATAAAGATAGGCGAGAGCACGCGCCGCAGCATTTCAATACCCTGGCGCGAAGCCTGCACTGGCTGATGGCGGTGATGATCCTGGCCATGCTGTTCATCGGTGCCGCGATGATGACGTCGTTACATCACCGGATTTGGTTAATCGATCTGCACCGGCCGCTGGGTATCGCCATTTTACTGCTGGCACTGGTTCGTCTGGTCAACCGACTTCTGAGCCGGACGCCCTCACTTCCTGCCGATTTGCCCGTCTGGCAGGTGCTTGCCGCAAAGGCATCACACTGGATGCTATATGGGTTAATGCTGGCAATGCCGCTGCTGGGCTGGGCGCAGCTGTCGGCAGCGGGCCTGCCGATTGTCATGTTTGATGGCGTCAACCTGCCGGCAATTGTCCCGACCAGTCCGGCACTCTTTGCCTGGTGTCACGACGCCCATAGCCTTCTGGCAAAATTGCTTTTTGCCGTGGTGCTGGTCCATCTTTCTGCCGCACTGGTTCACGCGTGGATCTACCGGGATGCAGTGTTTGCCAGCATAGCGAAAGGGGCCAGTCGGCGTAAGCCATCCGGGAGGACCTGAAGTAAGGCAAGCGGTAGGGGACACGCACTGTCGAAATGTACGTGTCCTCGCTTGTCATCATCCTGAAACAACGGACACAACCGGAGCACGTATTTGGTCTCCAGATTCGCGCGTCAATACGCCACGAACACACCACAATTGTCTTAAAAGATAATATCCCTCAATTAAAGCGATTATTTTTTAATCAAAAGAGCATTTATGCCGGCAATTTTAGCTTTTATCAAAAAGTTAAGCGTCGCTTGAGTATCAAACACTCTGTTACCCACACCGCCTAACTCATTGATTTAATTGAAATCACATCAATAAAAACGATAAAACCCCTGACTTCCCAACAAAATATATCAACTCGTGTGATATCTAAATTATAATTCTTATACTTCTGTTAAAAGGTGGAGGTCAAAATGCGATTAACCCTACTGCTGTTATGCTGTCTGGTACAGAGTGTAACCTGGGCTGGCGACCTGCCAAAACCAGTTGGTAAACCCATTTTAACGATTTCCGGTAATATAGAAAATACCAATGAAAATGGAAAAGCAGTGTTTGATCTCGCCAGCCTTGAAAAACTGGGTGTCGTGAGTTTCGAGACAACCTCCCCCTGGTATAACGGTCGTACGAAGTTTGAGGGTGTCCCAATGAGCAAGCTCATGGATTATGTGGGTGCAAAAGGTACGAACGTGAATGTTATTGCGCTCAATGATTACTCAACCATCATCCCTCTCAGCGACTTTAAAAAATACAACGCCATCCTTGCCTTAAAGGTCAATGGCGAATATATGCGCATCCGCGATAAAGGCCCATCGTTCATTGTATACCCCTATGACAGTCTTCCTGAGTTGAATAATCAGATTTATTACTCACGATCAGCATGGCAGGTAAGCAAAATGAAGATTGAGTAGTCGTTCAGGAGAACATAATGAACAGGATACTGGTTGGTATCATTTTTTCTCTTTTTATCACGACAGGATATATTGCATACCTTGTTTATGATCGTCAGCAAGAATTGCAAAAACTGACTCAATACACTGAGTCCTGGTCCGTGGCACAACTGGTATCAGAGTATTACCGTTTTGAATCATGGCTTGGTCTATACGCAACCGATACCGATGACGTTACGATAGACCTGGTCCGCATGCGCCTCGAAATTATGCTCAGTCAGGGCGATTTAATGAAGGGGGGCGATTTAGGTCGCTACATTGACAGCGATAAAACGCATCAGGAACTCGCTTTACGCTTAGAAAACATACTGGCCTATCTGGATAGCCATCTTGAAAATATGAGCCACCCGGCGTTAAAAGCATACCTGACAAATATGCATGAACTTGATGCACCGCTAAGCCAGCTTTCTGCCACGGCATTAACAAAAGATATTAACACAGTTAACGAATCCAATAAGAAAATTCAGATACTGTATTATATCTACTCGGCACTTTCATTGCTCCTGGTGATTTTAAGCTTTATTCTCGGCTTCTTAATGATCTACCAGAATAAAAATATTCTGAAAGCACACATGCAGGTTAAGAGCCTGGCTGACGAGCTTCAAATATCAAAAGAAAAGCTGCAAATTCAGAACGCGAAGCTGGAGTATGATGTTTATCATGACTCCCTCACCGGCATGAAAAACCGCCTTTTCTTCTGGGACGATCTCAACAAAATTAATCTTCAGGCAGATAAAAACCACGTCCCCGTCACGGTGATGTTATTTGATTTAGACCGTTTCAAAGAGGTCAACGATACCTATGGCCATGATACGGGAGATTTGCTGCTGAATCAGGTATCCCGACGGCTGACCTCGATGAGCAGCGCAACGGATACGTTTTACCGTTTGGGCGGCGATGAATTCGCCCTTCTCTCCAGCGGACTCACGGAAACCGCCGCCGTTTCGCGCGCCAAAGAAATCAGCGATCATATCAGCCAGCCTTATACGATTAATAACCAGCTGATAAAAATTGCCACCTGCGTGGGCATCGTTTTATCTGATAATGAACGACGCTCTGATTATCTATACAAATTTGCCGATCTGGCCCTTTACGAAGCGAAAAAAGAAGGTTCGCAGCAGATCAAAGTCTTCCGTCAGTGGATGCTGCAAAGACTGCAGGAAAGCAGAACCCTTGAACATGATATGGCTCTGGCGATCGATCACAATGAATTCGTTGTCTATTACCAGCCTATTGTCGATTCATTCAGCAATGAAATTTACGGCTATGAAGCGCTTATTCGCTGGATACACCCGGTGAAAGGGATACTCGCGCCAGATTATTTTATTTCCGTCGCTGAAAAAACGGGGATGATCAATGAGATCGGCAAGTCGGTGCTTGAGATGGCCTGCCGGGAAGCGGTGTCCTGGGCGGTGCCGGCCAGGATCTCGGTGAACGTCTCACCCGTTCAGCTAGGCACGAAATCGTTTACCACGATGGTGCAGTCCATCCTGAAAGAGACAGGGCTACCGGCCAGCCGACTTGAGCTAGAGGTAACAGAGTCTTCGCTCTTCAGTGACAGCAACATGCCGATCACTATTCTCAAAAAGCTCCGGGCACTGGGTGTCAAAATTTCCATCGATGATTTCGGAACGGGATATTCCTCGCTCTCGCGACTGAGTGAACTGAATTTTGATAAAATTAAGATAGATAAATCCTTTGTGAATCCGATATCCACGCAGGATGATGCCCTTAATATCGTTAAGTTAATTACCGGCATGGCGAAGAGCCTCAACATGCGGGTCATTGCAGAGGGTGTTGAAACCGAAGCGCAGCTTGAACGGCTTCAGGCGCTTGGCTGCGATCTCGTGCAGGGATACCTGTTCGGAAAACCACAGGCTGAGATTGACAGGAAGATTAGATACGGTTGAAATGGTTGTCCGGTTGTTTCTGGCCCAAAATCACGTAGACGGTTGATAATCAAAGGTTAAACAATGAAAAAAACAGCCCCGGAGTATACGCCTGTTGATTTATCTCGTTGGCCAAGGAAGGAGCATTTTGAAGTCTTCCAGTCATTCGCTGAATGCACAATTAACCAAACCGTTCTCATCGACATTACCGCGCTGCGAAAACATATCAAAGCGGTGGGCTGGAAGTTTTACCCGACGATCATTTTTCTCCTGTCTAACATCATGAACCGGCATCCTGAGTTCCGTATGGCCATGAAGGACAATGAGCTTGTCATATGGAATGAAGTTCATCCCAGCTACACCATTTTCCACCCCGAAACGGAGACGTTTTCGTCATTGTGGAGCCACTATGACGGCAATATTCATCACTTCCAGAACACGTATGCAGAAGATACGGCCCGCTATGGAAATAGCCTTTCATACTGGCCTAAGGAAGAGTCACGGGAAAATGTCTTCTTCGTCTCGTCTATTCCGTGGGTAACGTTTACCAACTTTAATATGAACATTGCTCACATGAAGAACTTCTTTTCGCCTATGTTCACGTTTGGAAAATACTACGAGCAGGATGGAAAAGTGCTGCTGCCGCTCGCGGTGCAGGTCCATCATTCGGTGTGCGATGGCTTCCATGTGGCAAGGATGTTTAATGAGTTGCAGGAGATGTGTGATGGTTTGTCGGAGCTGTCAGAGGAACCTGGCGCATGATGCGTAAGAAGTGCTGATGGTTTCCATCTGCAGGAGTGGGTGTGAGAAGCCTACCGGGCTTTCATTATTTTATGCGCTTTCCATGTGAGGCCACAAGGGCCATAGAAATCTGCGTTCCTGCACGTTATGGAGACGGCACACTGCGCCACTATCGATGAGAATGTCTGCCGGGAACGCTGCCCAAAGGGCAGGTTCTTTTCGGGGGCATCGATGCTGACGAGACGAACACACATGAGGCTGTTGTAAGGTTCTGCGCTCCCCCTGTCAGGCTGGAGGCGTACCCAATAATTTACTGGCGGCGCCGGAAACTAACGCTATGGTAAATCACCTGCTTTTAACAAAACGATTGCATGGTCAAGCTGCTTGTAGAGTTTGTGTCTCAAATCGTCTAACTCGTCATTTTCCCGAATGAGAGGTATGCCATTTTTATGAAGAACAATATCGTTAAATGATCCCATCCCGCCGTAGAGTTTTTTCAACGAGTAAATGGATGACTCACGATCAACATCGAGCTCGATGGCTAGTTTTTCGAATGTTTTTGCCCATGAATCCTCATCATTTGAGGAGAGGATTTTGATGATATCAGTTACCGTTTTCTTTATTTCATTTTTCATTTCAAACCACCACTTTCAAGTATCTTAACGCCAGGTATTTTCCACGGGGTAGGTATCACAACTTGCTCAGAGCCACCGGAAAAAAGGTCTGTTTGATAGCCAACTTCTCCAACATATACTTTCGTTCCTGCGGGTATTTGTATCTTGTGAAAGCTATCAAGAGGGGATTCACTTCCGTTAGGCCATTTGGGGAGCAGAGCCTTATCTATTCTGGTCTGGAGAACTCCCTGAGGTTGTTCATATCCGAAAAACTGACCTAATGGTCGGCCCTCAATACCACCTCTGTAGAAGCTCGTGTCTGTTGATAGCGTGATCTCTTTATATGTACCACTGGAGAAGGTTTCAGCCAGCTCTTTAGGTAATGGTCCGGGTTTTATAATCGAGTATTCACCCTCGACTTTTCCCAGAACATGAAGATTGCTAAGCTCACTCGCCGTCCCCAGTCTGCCCAGGCCAAGGCCCGCAGCAACAGAAGCACCAGCGATAATCAGCCCTTTATTATCCATAACCTGATCGTAACCCGCCGGTGCATCACCACCGAGCTGCTGCGCGGTCTGATGGAATCCCTCGATATTGCCATTATAGATCCCACCCGCGGCCAGCAACCGACCGGCAGTTTTGCTGTTGATGGTTTTTGCGGCCTGGGCATGTTGCACCGGTGCCGCATGGCGGACCTGATATCTCGGGCGATTCAGTTGCCGGGACAGAATGTATCGGAGTCGGGTTTGAAGGAACAGAGGCAGGTCATTGCGAAGGTCACCGGATGTCGTGAGCACGCCCGAAATGGCATGGCCGGTGATGTCTTTTCTCAGCAGAACGAGCTTCCCGGATTTGATGTCGTCGAGCGTGTCACGGTATGCCATCCAGGGATGTTGCCAGTGGTACAGTTGATACCGGCTGACAAACCGGGTGTAGCCCTGTGGCAAATTCCACTCCTGAATGATGCGGTTAGGCCTTGCAGTATCTGCGAGGTCTCCTGCCGCCGTATCCGGGTGAATAATGTGAGGAATGTCCTCAAGGTAGATGTCATCCAGTGACATTGCCTGGCTGTGATGAAGCATGTTGCCCCTTTTACGCTGCCGTTATGTGCCACATTATCGCTCATTCCGGAAACCTGGCAAAGACACGAATATAGCAGGTAATGGCCAGTTGTGTGGCTGTAAGCAACGGGTTCTGTACGCTGAGAAAAAAGCACACTGCTTGCGGAAGATGACAGACAGCCCACATTAGCGCCACATCCGAACGTAAATGACGATGAAGATCTGTTGGTTGTTTAACCACGGACGGCGCAGGCCGAACAGGAACATATACACAATCCTATACAGATTCAGCATCGATTTTACTGGAAGGTTACGGAAAATAATGGACTAAAAAGAATTAAAATCATTTTAAATCAAGGACTTTATGGATGAATTCAGACGTTTGAGGAATTTGAGATGGAGATAATAGGAACAGTACATAACCATAAAACCTATTGAATTACATGTGATTTTCCATGTTAGATTTTTATTGATACCCCCAAAAGTACCCCCATAAGATTTTCTTCTCCGACATCAGATCGCATAAAGGTTTGCCGTGGTTTTCACACGCTTACGAAATACCTATTTGGTCGCATTTCTAAGTTATAGAAGACTCATGTAACAATACCTAACTTTACTCATAATCGCTTAGTGGCTAGCTCTACTCCAGCAATGAGCCACCAGATACAGCAAGGGCTGGAGAGAAATTTTCTGCTCTTCTTTTTTACCAGGATATGTCGGTGATATCGCAATTTGTATCTTCTGAGAACTCAAAGATAGAGGTCTACACCTTTGCGCCGCAGGATTTTGCTTAACTTAATTTTTTGACATGGCGTACTCTACACACTGCGGTTTAGCACCAAAAGGATATTAAAGCCTTTTGAGTAAAAGATCGCTTGCTAAACGATCTTTTACATATGTAGTCATTATGACTTTGAAAAAAATAATACTAATCGTATATTTTGCTAAAACCACTTTTAAGTTTTAGAGTTTCTGCTTCAGCAGTATTTTGAGGGATGAATTGTTTAATATACGATTTTATACTTCCGACATCAATTTTTTTAAGTTGAGTTTTTTGGGTTATTTCCTCTCCAGTTTTAACACCTGAAACTTTCTTTTTTATTAATAAACCAAGAGCACTGACGCTACTCATATTGAGGTTTACAATATTGTAATGCCTTGATTTTACATCAGAAATCAGTGAGTCGCCGTCTTTTTGATCTACTGAAAGACCGCAGACATTAAAGTCTTCATCACTCAAAAAGATACAATCAATTGATGATAGGCTTCCGCCATTTGTCACCAACGTGGCTACGACTTTTTTATCATCGTCACTCACTAAACTTTCACTATCAATTTTCCAGATAGATAAAGTATTTCCAGAGGTTTTACAGCAATTCGTTACACCATCAGTTCCAAGATCTTGGGGGGCAACATTGTGGCTAATTGGATTCATCCAATCCCACTTAGATTTAGTAATTTTCCTAATATAAATTGCCATTATCAACTCACTCTTTTATATGCTGCTTAAGATTGCTAATAACTTTTTCTTTATATTCATTAAGAAAACCGTAATCGAATTTTCTTATCTGTTTCGCTATCTCCAAAGCATCTCTATCCTTTCCGTATTTGTCTAATAAAGATAATGCACCTTCCGCAGCGCTAATATCTTTATGTGACAAAAACATTTGGATGATAGTCAGCACAATATCTTCAATATCTGATTCATCAAGAGACATCAAAAGAGCAAAAAACTTTTCAATTGTCACGCTGTCAGAAACATACACTTTTCTGGTTGCCATATTGATGAATGACATTTGTGCTTCGGACTTACTTTTTCTAAATATATTCTCCACAACATATTTTAGTTGTGGATTATCCCCATAACCAAAATCTTCGGTCAACAGCATTTTATACACAAATGACATTATTTTTTCTAAGTCATCGGCATTTTTTGCTTTGGATTCTAAAGCACTACTATCTGCGTACTCTACATAAGTACTCAAATTTGTAGATGTGTTTTTGTTATCATCTTCGCTAAAATAATATTTATTAAAATAATTGAGCACTACTTTATTATAGGTAGAACCTACATTAGCACTTTTATCTTGAACCCAATTATTTTTTGTGTCGATATGAGTCATAAATTACCTCAACCTAAAAGATAATCGACATTTTCTCTTGCTATATCAACAAGTTGCCCAAAGTGCTCGCTAGAGATTGCGAATCGATCTAAAGAGTTCTCAGGAACAGTGTTAACATCTAACTGGACGACTATTGCGTCAAAAGTTTCACTTGGGCTATTCGAGTTCATTACAGGGCCACGGCTGGTAGTAGCGACGACATTAAAAATTTCACTGCCATGCTGTTCTCTTTTGGCTCTTCTGGTATTCCATTCGAAAAAGTTACCCTGATAATCATCATTAAAGAATTTGGCGTACATTTTTTCATTATTTTCAGGCGTTACACGCTCAATTGAAGTAACAATTGAAGCAAGACGCCAAGCCTTAGCACCTGCCTTAACTTTTGAAAGTGCATTTGTTATAAAATCAAGCCTTTTGATAACATCGGCATTTTCAGGTTTAGTGTCTCTGTAAAGCATATTTATATTTACAGCTTCAGATGCAAACAAAACAGAAATATTTTCAAACTCATTAATGCCAACAATACGGATAACTTTCCGAACCCCCATTGGAGTTATTTCATCGGCAAAGCTTGGTAAAAACTTGTTTTCAAATGCAGTAATTAAAGGAAATATACTTTCTGGGGAATTATCAATAAATTGCCCTTTGGTGAAGTAACTAAACTGAAACTCAAACATTTAAAACTCCTTTTTTGTTCAGTAATCATATAATTCTATAAGCACTACAACCAGTTTTAAGCCGGTATCATATCAATACATTAGTTTATACCATAACTTGATTGCCTTACGAGATGTAAGTTGTAATCTTCACATCTTACTTAACTCATCACTAAAAACGCGCATCATGCGTATTTCCTAACCTATCATGTCCACTGAACTAAGAACTTTTTTATACTCGATAGTAACTTACCTGTGAACTGCTCAAATCAAACATACCAAATGAAGCAACTGTAACTTAGAGTGCGTTCTGCCAAAAATCCCCACTGGCGCTGACGGTGGGTGACAACTTTTGACAACTCAATCTGAACGCCAGCGTCCGGGCAAACCAGAACAGCGATCTGAAAGATGCTCGAGGATGGTTGCAAAGGGGGAGTGCTTAACACATCCCCTTCACGAGTTCGTGTACCTGAAGTTTTCTGAAGCGGTAGCGGTTGACACTTTCCCCCTAGTTTTCCCTAGTAAGGCATAACAAACCATAACAGGCTGACACATGCCCTGCTTCGCATCAGGATTAACAAAAGCTAACAGCCAAGGCTCAACAAATCTCAACGCCAGCCCTTTACACTTCTGCTGTAGCTGCTGTTCGTAGGCGTCAGGATCCGTTAGGTTGGGTTGACACTTTTCCCAGTTTCTCGCGAAAAGTGTCAAGTTTGAGGGGCTGGGGGGTTTACAGTTTTTCGTCGTCCAGCAGGCAGAGTGACATTAAACCAGTTTTGTTCCAGTCATCCAGCGTATCGGGGTGCATTGTGGCAACGTAAGCCAGCTCAGAACGAAGAAACCGTAAAGCGCCTGCTGCACGGTCTTTGCCATAGAAGCTGTGGGTTTCTTCATCCGGCCGGAAGAGAATCAGCAGTTGCTCTTCGGACTCGTGCTGAACATCAAAACCCAGCTCAGCGGCTGCTGCCTCTATCCGCTGGTTTAACTCAATACAGTTTCCGGGGCAGAACTGGACGAAGCTGGAACCGTTCGCATACTCGCAGGACGAATTACAAGCAAAAATGGACGACTGGGGATGGTACTGGATGAAAAGATGGTGCCGATAATAGGAGTCGAACCTACGACCTTCGCATTACGAATGCGCTGCTCTACCAACTGAGCTATATCGGCCCTGAGAGGCCGGTTACGAGTGTAACCACGGGGCAAAAGGTTAGATCTATCCGGGTGATGCGTCAATGCCCTTTTGAATCAAACGGCTATTTTTGCATCACCCGTGATTATTTACGCACGAATCGTATCGTCGCCGAAGCCGATCCACTTGTACGTGGTCAGCGCTTCCAGCCCCATCGGACCGCGGGCGTGCAGTTTCTGCGTGCTGACCGCCACCTCAGCGCCGAGGCCGAACTGGCCGCCGTCGGTGAAGCGGGTGGAGGCATTCACATACACCGCAGAGGAATCCACTTCGTTCACGAAGCGATCGGCATTGCGCAGCGTACGCGTCAGGATGGCGTCAGAATGCTGCGTGCCATGCTCACGGATGTGCGCAATCGCGTCGTCAAGATCGCTCACGATTTTCACGTTCAGATCCAGTGACAGGAACTCGTCGTCGTACTGCTCCGCGTTGACGGGAACGACGTTAGCCGGGCCATCCTGCAGCAGCGCGAGCGCACTGGCGTCAGCGTGCAGCGTCACGCCACTCTCGGCCATCTGTTTGCTCAGGGCCGGCAGGAAGGTGTTCGCTATGCCCTGATGCACCAGCAGCGTTTCAACGGTGTTACAGGTGCTAGGACGCTGGGTCTTCGCGTTCACGATAATCTTCAGCGCAGGAGCAATCTCAACGCTGTCGTCTACCACGATATGACACACGCCAATACCGCCGGTGATCACCGGAATCGTCGACTGCTCGCGGCACAGCTTGTGCAGCCCCGCGCCGCCGCGTGGGATCAGCATGTCGATGTATTTGTCCATGCGCAGCATTTCGTTGACCAGCGCGCGGTCCGGGCTCTCAATTGCCTGCACGGCACCCGCCGGTAAGCCACACTCTTCCAGCGCCTGCTGAATGACTTTCACCGTCGCGGCGTTGGTGCGCCAGGTCTCTTTCCCACCGCGCAGAATGGCGGCGTTGCCGGTTTTCAGGCACAGGGAGGCAACATCCACCGTCACGTTTGGACGGGCTTCATAAATAACGCCGATAACGCCGAGCGGCACGCGACGGCGCTCCAGGCGTAAACCGCTGTCCAGCAGCCCACCGTCAATCACCTGCCCTACCGGGTCGGCCAGATTGCAGACCTGACGAACATCGCCGGCGATGCCTTTCAGGCGGGCCGGGGTCAACGCCAGGCGGTCGAGCATCGCTTCGCTCAGGCCGTTTCGACGCGCTTCCAGTAAATCCTGCTCGTTGGCGAGCAAAATCTCCTGGGACTGAGATTCCAGATAATCAGCGATTTTTTCCAGCACGCGGTTTTTCTCGCGGCTGGAAAGGAGCGCCAGTTTATAAGAGGCGGCCTTCGCGGCGACGCCCATTTGTTCCAGCATGTTCTGGCTCCTTAACGAATAATCATGTCATCGCGATGCACGGCAACCGGGCCATATTCATAGCCCAGAATGGCGTCGATCTGCTGCGAATGGTGACCCGCGATGCGGCGCAGGGCATCGCTGTTATAGCGGCTTACGCCGTGGGCGATGTCGCGGCCTTCGAGGTTACGGATGCGGATCACTTCACCACGGGAGAAGTTGCCTGTCACGCTTTTAATTCCTTTAGGAAGTAATGAGCTTCCTCGTTCCAGAATCGCGGCGGTCGCCCCTTCATCAACGACGAGTTCGCCCGCAGGCGGCGCGCCAAATATCCAGCGTTTACGGTTTTCCAGCGGAGATTCCTGGGCGTGGAAGCGGGTGCCGACGGAGATGCCTTCCATCACGTCGCCAATCACGCCAGGGCGGCTGCCCGCGGCAATGATGGTGTCGATACCGGCGCGGCACGCCACGTCGGCGGCCTGCAGCTTGGTTCCCATGCCGCCCGTTCCGAGGCCGGACACGCTGTCACCGGCGATGGCGCGCAGCGCATCGTCGATGCCGTGAACGTCGGTAATCAGCTCGGCTTCCGGGTTAGCGCGCGGATCGGCGGTGAACAGCCCCTGCTGATCGGTCAGAAGCAGTAATTTATCGGCGCCAGCCAGAATGGCGGCCAGCGCAGAGAGGTTATCGTTATCACCCACTTTGATTTCAGCGGTAGCAACGGCATCATTCTCGTTAATGACCGGAACGATATTGTTGTCCAGCAGCGCGCGCAGGGTATCGCGGGCGTTCAGGAAGCGCTCTCTGTCTTCCATATCCGCACGCGTCAGCAGCATCTGCCCGACGTGGATGCCATAGATAGAGAACAGCTGTTCCCAGAGTTGAATGAGTCGGCTTTGTCCCACGGCGGCCAGCAGCTGTTTAGAGGCGATCGTCGCGGGGAGTTCGGGGTAACCCAGGTGTTCACGCCCGGCGGCAATCGCCCCGGAGGTCACAATTACAATACGATGCCCTGCGGCATGTAACTGAGCGCACTGACGTACAAGCTCAACTATGTGGGCGCGATTTAGGCGGCGCGATCCGCCTGTTAACACACTGGTACCGAGTTTTACCACCAGCGTCTGGCTGTCACTCATGATTCTCTGCCGTTCAACGATAAGGGAAAGTAATGTCGAACGAACGTTTTAGCAGGAGTCAGCCCCGTTGCCAACTGCCTTAGCACATCGCGAAACACTTTGTTGCGCGGGATCAGGAAGCGTAGCGGGAGAATTTGACACTTTTATTACCGAAATAATAAATCACAGTTTTTTAAAATTATTCTTAGTTTGTCATAAAAGTTTCATTCCAGAACGATAAAACCCTTCCTGTTTTTTCACGGGACTTAAGCATGAGCTTATCGTCCAGCGAATTTTTTAGCGCGTTTATAAGACAGGATCGAAAATGAAAAAGAGCACTCTGGCATTAATGGTTATGGGCGTAGTGGCTTCTGCATCCGTTCACGCAGCTGAAGTTTATAATAAAGATGGTAATAAGCTGGACGTGTACGGCAAAGTGAAAGCCATGCACTACATCAGCGATGATGCCACCAAAGATGGCGATCAGACTTACGTTCGTTTCGGTTTTAAAGGCGAAACCCAGATTAACGATCAGCTGACGGGCTATGGTCGTTGGGAATCTGAATTTGCGGGTAACAAAGCCGAGAGCGACTCCTCTCAGAAAACCCGCCTGGCGTTCGCGGGCCTGAAGCTGAAAAACTTTGGTTCTCTGGATTACGGTCGTAACCTGGGTGCGCTGTATGACGTCGAAGCATGGACCGACATGTTCCCTGAGTTCGGCGGCGACTCTTCCGCGCAGACCGATAACTTCATGACCAAGCGTGCGACCGGTCTTGCCACCTACCGCAACACCGACTTCTTCGGCGCGGTTGACGGCCTGGACATGACCCTGCAGTACCAGGGTAAAAACGAAAACCGTGACGCCAAGAAGCAGAACGGTGACGGTTTTGGTACCTCTCTGAGCTATGACTTCGGCGGCAGCGATTTTGCCGTCAGCGGTGCTTACACTAACTCTGACCGCACCAACGCGCAGAACCTGCTGGCGCGTGGTCAGGGGCAGAAAGCCGAAGCCTGGGCTACCGGTCTGAAATATGACGCGAACGATATTTATCTGGCAGCGATGTATTCAGAAACCCGTAATATGACGCCAATTTCTGGCGGATTTGCCAATAAGGCACAGAACTTTGAAGTCGTCGCACAATATCAGTTCGACTTCGGTCTGCGTCCGTCCCTGGGTTATGTCCAGTCTAAAGGCAAAGATATCGAAGGTATTGGTGACGAAGATCTGGTGAAATATATTGACGTTGGCGCGACCTATTACTTCAACAAAAATATGTCCGCGTTTGTTGATTATAAAATTAACCAGATTGACGACGATAATAAACTGGGCGTGAGCAGCGATGATATCGTTGCCCTGGGTATGACCTACCAGTTCTAAGATTATCCGAATAAGAAAATCCCGGCAGATAAGCCGGGATTTTTTTTGCCCGGTGGCGCTGCGCTTACCGGGCCTACGGGATAGTGCATTTTGTAGGCCGGGTAAGGCGAAGCCGCCACCCGGCGCTGTGACGCTATCAGGCGGTCAGCTTCACCGCTTCGCTGGAAAAATCATCCGCTGGCTCGAACTTAAGGTCCAGGGTGGCCAGCAGTGCGCTCGCTTTGTCGTGAAACTCTTTCAGGGTATATTCCAGGCGATCGATCACTTCCTGATCTTTAATGGTGGTGGCCTGCCAGTTACCGTCTTTATTAAACAGGCCAAACTGGTAGCTATACGTAAAGCGTTTTTCCTCTGCTTCCATTTCCATCCACCAGCCCCAGAATTCACGTTTTTCGGGTGCAGGCTTCACGTTGACGCATACAGCCAGGCAGTCGAAAAAAAAGCGATTCTCTTCACACTGCTCTTCTCGAATATACGGGCCAAGAGCCATGAACTTCTTAATCAATCTACTTTTCGGGTGTCCACTCGGTAACGTCATTGCGATCTCCTTTTGTGAAGCCACTGTTTTACCAAACCAGCGAAATTTAGCAATCTATTAACACAATCTCTGAGCGATCCAGCGCGTAATCTCCTTCAGAGCTTTATCAAAATTCTGATAGACCGGGCTGAACGGCACCTCAAGCAATTTGCCATCCGCAGATGACGACGTGATTAAGCGCGACTCTTCTTCCGGACTGAACGGATCGTTTTTCCAGAACCCCGACAGCATCGGTGTCGGGCAGCGACGTCCCAGCAACCCTTGCGTTTTTAACGAGTAGCGATTGAGCTCAACGCGCAGCGCTTCGTCTGATGCATCATGCATGCCAAGACGGCTGGCCAGCACATCAAGGTACATTTCGGGCACGCTCCCCTGGCGTGCGGGATCGCTGAGCAGGGCGTGAACGACCGGTCCAAGGCAGGCGACTGCTTTCAGGCGGGAGGATTCAAGGTAAGCCAGACGCACCGCGACGTTTGCGCCAAAGCGGAAGCCAAATGCCGCCACGCGGGTGTGGTCAACCCACGGAATGTTTTCCAGTGCTTTTAGCGCATGCTGGTGCAGCAGGCTGGAATCCTGAGTCAGTTTCCATTTGGAGGAGAAGCCAATTGAGGGCATATCCAGCGTCAGCATCGCGATCCCTTTTGGTGCGAAGTAGCGCTCATACAGGCTGTAATAGTCAATTTGCAGAGAGTCCAGCCCGCCGCACATCAGCACGGTCGGGAACGGGCCTTCACCTTCAGGCATATGCAGGAACCCGGTAACGGGCGCCCCACCCGGAACAGCGAACTCAAGCTCGCGCATCTGGCCCGGCAGGCGTTGAGCCGCCTCTTCGTAGGCGCGATTCGCCAGCGCCTGCGCCTGTTCAGCCAGCTCATCGCCTTTTAAATGCGGGTAGGCGGCAATGGCATAGAGGTTGGCCGCATGCAGCCAGTGTTTGCCGCTGCGCGTGGCATCCTCTTCCTGGCTGGCTTTTTGCTGCCAGAGCATCGCCTGTTTAGACCACTCGTAGATCCAGTTTCCGCCACGGTAGCCCACCACCGTATCATAGAGTTCGCTGTCGGTACGCTCGGCTTCACTCATCACGATACGTGCCTGCACATCAAGGATTTCACGGGGATCGATACCGCGCCAGACCCACATCAGGCGGTTAATCATGCGATACCAGTGGGGCACGTTTTTACCGTCTAACGCGGACTGGACGGCAGGCTGGGTCCCCGGATTAAAGCGACGCACCAGCGTCGACGTTTCAGGGTGTTTGAAACGGGGTTTGAAGAGAGTCTCGGTGAGATTCGCCTGCGTCATTGCATTGCCTCCATGAATACGTCGTATAGAGACTATTGTAACGCGCGTCAGACTAAAAAAAACAACGCCCGGCATCACCGGGCGTTAAATTAATTGCGGAACGTGATTAACGACCCGAGATTGGCGGTACGAAGACCACGCCCATATCCCATGGTTGTTCAATCCAGGTATCCTGCGGGATATCAATCACGTAATCGTCGACCAGCGGACGGCCAGCAGGCTTCGCAAAGATAGTGACGAAGTGCGCTTTCGGGTACATCTCGCGGATAGCGACCGCGGTACCGCCGGTATCCACCAGGTCATCAATAACGATGAAGCCTTCACCGTCGCCTTCCGCGCGTTTCAGCACCTTCAGCTCACGCTGGTTGTCATGGTCATAGCTGGAGATGCAAACGGTATCGACATGACGAATACCCAGCTCACGTGCCAGCAGCGCCCCCGGTACCAGACCGCCACGGCTGACGGCAATAATGCCTTTCCACTGTTCGGAAGGCATCAGACGCGCAGCCAGTTTGCGTGCGTGAATCTGCAACATGTCCCAGGTGACGACGTATTTTTCGCTCATGTGAAGTGTCCCAGCCTGTTTTTATACGGCTTAAAAAGTGTTCGAGGGGGAAATAGGTTGCGCGAGATTATAGAGATCTGACGCACTAAAAACCAGTGTTTAGCGCCCTCTGCCTGAGTTTTTACATGCTTTATGCTACCAGCCAGCAGAGAAAGTGGTATTCTCAGTTTCATCTCGCAAGCCTGACTTGTGGTAACTATTAACCTGCTAACCCTGTGACCTGCAACCCTGTTTGCAGCGCCTCGACAAGGAGACTTATCGTGTCTGAACTGTCTCAACTATCTCCGCAGCCGCTGTGGGATATTTTTGCCAAAATCTGCTCCATTCCACACCCTTCCTACCATGAAGAACAGCTTGCCGAACATATTATGGGCTGGGCGAAGGAAAAAGGTCTGCATGCGGAACGTGACCAGGTTGGCAACATTCTGATCCGCAAACCCGCCACCGCAGGCATGGAAAACCGTAAACCGGTTGTGCTGCAGGCACACCTGGACATGGTGCCACAGAAGAACAACGACACCGTTCACGACTTCACCAAAGACCCAATCCAGCCATACATCGACGGCGACTGGGTGAAAGCGCGCGGCACCACCCTGGGTGCGGATAACGGCATCGGTATGGCCTCTGCGCTGGCCGTGCTGGCCGACGACAGCGTTGAGCATGGTCCACTGGAAGTGCTGCTGACCATGACCGAAGAAGCGGGCATGGACGGGGCGTTCGGTCTGCAGGCGAACTGGCTGCAGGCGGATATCCTGATCAACACCGACTCCGAAGAAGAAGGCGAGATCTATATGGGCTGCGCGGGCGGGATTGATTTCATCTCTACCCTGCCGCTCTCACGCGAAGCGATTCCTGCCGGTTTCCAGACCTTCAAGCTGACGCTGAAAGGGCTGAAAGGCGGCCACTCCGGCGGTGATATTCATCTGGGGCTGGGTAACGCCAACAAGCTGCTGGCACGCTTCCTGGCAGGCCATGCGGCCGAGCTGGATCTGCGTCTGGTAGACTTCAACGGCGGTACCCTGCGCAACGCGATCCCGCGCGAAGCCTTCGCCACCGTGGCAGTGCCAGCGGCAAAAGCCGACGAGCTGAAAAAACTCTCCACCGTGTACCTGGATATCCTGAAAAACGAACTGTCGGCGAAAGAGAAGAACCTGACCGTGGTGCTGGAATCCGTCTCCACGGATAAAGCCGCGCTGACCGTGCAGTCTCGTGACACCTTCGTTCAGCTGCTGAACGCGACGCCAAACGGCGTAATCCGCAACTCTGACGTGGCGAAAGGCGTAGTGGAAACCTCACTGAACGTGGGCGTGGTGACCATGAGCGACGACAGCGCGGAGATCATCTGCCTGATCCGCTCCCTTATCGACAGCGGTAAAGAGTATGTGGTGAGCATGCTGGAATCTCTGGGCACGCTGGCGGGCGCAAAAACCTCCGCCAAAGGCAGCTACCCGGGCTGGCAGCCGGATGCGAGCTCTCCGGTGATGGCACTGGTGCGTGAAACCTACCAGCGTCTGTTCAACAGCACGCCGAACATTCAGGTGATCCACGCGGGTCTGGAATGCGGTCTGTTCAAGAAACCATATCCGAATATGGACATGGTATCTATCGGGCCAACCATTACCGGTCCGCACTCGCCGGATGAGCAGGTTCATATCGAAAGCGTTGGTCATTACTGGACGCTGCTGACTGAACTGCTGAAAGCGATCCCTGCGAAGTAACAGCCTCACCCCGCCCTCTCCCACAGGGAGAGGGTAAAAACGTAGGCCCGGTAAGCGTAGCGCCACCGGGCTTTTTTATAACCCCAGAACCAGCTGGCGCTCTAGCTGCGGATCCAGCAGCGTGACGTGCAATCCCACCAGCCTCACCCCTCGTCCACCTCGTCGCTCTTCCCATGCCTTTTTTGCCGTCGCGATAAGATCGTCTTTATTCAGACGCGGCCAGACATGTTCCTGCGTGGTCTGCTGAAAATCGTTGAATTTGAGCTTGATGCCCTGACGGGCAATCAGCAGGTCCGGTTTTACCTTGCTTAAGCGTCGTTCCAGCTCAGGATAAAGCTGTTCCGTGATAATGGTTTCGCATTCGGACCAGTCATGAATATCTTCAATGAGGGTTCGTTCGACGCCGACGGATTTCCGTAGCCGTTCGCTGTTCACATCGCGATCGTCAATCCCCTGGCTGCGCTCCCACAGCACGCGGCCAAACTTCCCGAAGCGCTTGAGCAGCATGGCGAGGTCGCTTCGCTGCACGTCTTCGCAGGTGCGTAATCCCATGCTTTCCAGCTTTGCGGCGGAGACTTTCCCGACGCCGGGGATTTTGCCAAGCGGCAGCGTTTTTAAAAATGCAGGCACCTCTTCCGGCGTAATGACGTACTGGCCGTTGGGCTTATTTAAATCCGAAGCGATTTTGGCAAGGAATTTAACGGGCGCGACCCCCGCAGATGCCGTCAGATTCAGCTCGTTGAAAATCGTCTGGCGGATCTCCTGCGCCATCAGCGTGGCGGAGCCGTGGCAATGCACGCTGTCGGTCACATCGAGATAGGCTTCGTCCAGCGACAGCGGCTCAATCAAAGAGGTATAGCGGGAGAAGATTTCCCGAATATGAAGGGAAGCCTCTTTATAGGCGTCGAACCGCCCGGGCAGAAGCGTGAGATGAGGACAAAGCTTTAAGGCCATCGCCGTCGGCATGGCGCTACGCACGCCAAATTTGCGCGCAGGGTAGTTGGCGGTGCTGATAACGCCACGCTGAACGCGGCTGCCGCCAATGGCGATGGGAATATCCCGCAGCGCCGGGTTGTCTCGCATCTCCACTGCGGCAAAAAAGCAGTCCATATCAACATGGATTATTTTGCGCATAGTAAGCCCTCACTCATCACTGGATAAGTATACAGTAAACAAATGAGGATTGAGAAGCAGATGTAAGAATGCCGGGTGGCGGCTTTGCCTTACCCGGCCTACAAAAACTTAAATAATGCGCTGCTGCTCGCGCGCCATGCGTTTTTTGCGGGCGTCGCACGGTTCCGGGCAGTCGCAGACCTTCTCCATGCCAATGGAGGAAATACCGCCGCAGCTGCCCTGAATGCTTTTCCGCTTAACGATCCAGCCTAAAGACATGCCAAAGATGACAAGTACAAAAACCACAAAGGTTGCCAGAAACGTCAGCATCATCAGCCTCCAAAGTCATCGAGCATGATGTTCTCATCTTCGACGCCGAGATCTTTCAGCATCTTAATCACGGCGGCGTTCATCATCGGCGGACCACACATATAGAACTCGCAGTCCTCGGGAGCCGGGTGCTGTTTAAGGTAGTTTTCATACAGCACGTTGTGGATGAACCCCGTATAGCCCGTCCAGTTATCTTCCGGCTGCGGATCGGAGAGCGCCACGTGGAAGGTAAAGTTCGGGTTTTCACGCGCCAGCTGTTCAAACTCATCATCGTAGAACATCTCACGCAGCGAACGCGCCCCGTACCAGAAGCTGATTTTACGCTTGCTGCCGAGCCGCTTGAGCTGGTCAAAAATGTGCGAGCGCATCGGGGCCATGCCGGCACCGCCGCCGATAAAGACCATTTCCGCGTTGGTATCTTTCGCGAAGAACTCCCCGAACGGACCGGAGATGGTCACCTTATCGCCAGGCTTCAGGGACCAGATGTATGATGACATCACGCCCGGCGGCGCATCCGGCACATTCGGTGGCGGCGTGGCGATACGCACGTTGAGCATGATAATGCCCTTCTCTTCCGGGTAGTTGGCCATCGAGTAGGCGCGCAGCGTCGGCTCTTTCACCTCAGATACAAAGCGGAAGAGATTGAATTTGTCCCAGTCGGCGCGGTACGCCTGCGGAACATCAAAGTCCGCATACGCCACGGTATGCTCAGGGCACTCAATCTGAATGTATCCTCCGGCGCGGAACGGGACATCTTCCCCTTCCGGCACCCGCAGCTTCAGCTCTTTGATAAAGGTAGCTTTGTTATCATTAGAGATAACTTCACATTCCCATTTTTTGACGCCGAAAATCTCTTCCGGCAGTTCAATCTTCATGTTCTGACGCACCGCGACCTGACAGGCCAGACGGCAGCCCTCTTTTGCCTCACGCTTTGTGATATGCGACAGCTCGGTGGGCAGAATATCGCCGCCCCCCTCTTTTACCGTCACGCGGCACTGCCCGCAGGAGCCACCGCCGCCGCAGGCCGAGGAGACAAAAATTCCGTTACCGGAGAGCGTGTTGAGCAGTTTATCTCCCGCAGGCGTGCGGATCTGATTCTGCGGATCGTCGTTAATATCAATCACCACGTCGCCGGAATTCACCAGCTTCGCCCGCGCCGCCAGAATGAGCCCTGACAGCACCAGTACAATCAGCGTGAACATCACCACGCCAAGTATAATTTCCATCTGTTAGCCCTTATAGCTGCACACCGGAGAAGGACATGAAGCCCAGCGCCATCAGCCCGGTGGTGATAAAGGTGATCCCTAAGCCACGCAGGCCTGCAGGCACGTTGGCATATTTCATTTTTTCGCGGATCCCCGCCATGGTGACAATCGCCAGCATCCAGCCGATCCCGGAGCCGAAACCGTACACCACGGATTCACTGAAGTTGTAATCACGCTGAACCATAAACGAGACGCCGCCGAAGATGGCGCAGTTCACCGCGATCAGCGGCAGGAAGATCCCCAGCGCGTTGTACAGCGACGGGAAGTACTTATCGAGGATCATCTCCAGGATTTGCACCAGCGCGGCAATCACGCCAATAAAGGTGATGAAGTTCAGGAAGCTGAGGTCAACCCCTTCCACCAGCGCGCCGTCCCGCAGCACAAAGTTGTAGACCAGATTGTTAATCGGTACAGATAAGCCAAGCACCACGGTGACCGCGATACCCAGCCCAAATGCCGTCGACACTTTTTTGGACACCGCAAGGAACGTACACATGCCGAGGAAAAACGCGAGCGCCATGTTTTCAACAAACACCGCGCGCACAAACAAACTCAGGTAATGAGCCATCGTCGGTTACTCCTTTTCCTGCTGTTCTGGTCTCAAGGTACGAATCAGCCAGATCAACAAACCGATAATGAAAAATGCGCTGGGAGCCAGCAGGAACAGGCCGTTTGGCAGATACCATCCACCGTTTTGCACCGTGTCCAGCACCGTGATGCCAAACAGCTTACCGCTGCCAATCAACTCACGCAGGAAGCCAACGGTCAGCAGGATCACACCGTAGCCGAGGCCGTTACCGATACCGTCCATAAAACTCGCCAGCGGCGGCATTTTCATGGCGTAGGCTTCCGCACGCCCCATCACAATACAGTTGGTGATGATCAGCCCGACAAATACCGAGAGCTGTTTGGAGGTTTCATAGGCGAAGGCGCGCAGCAGCTGATCGACCACGATCACCAGCGAGGCGATGATCGCCATCTGCACGATGATCCTCACGCTGTTGGGAATGTGGTGGCGGATCATCGAGATAAACATGCTCGAAAATGCCGTGACCAGCGTGACCGCCAGCGTCATCACCACCGCCGTTTCCAGCTTGGTCGTCACCGCCAGGGCTGAACAGACGCCCAGCACCTGCAGCGTAATCGGGTTATTGGCCAGCAGTGGGCCAATGAGCACCTTTTTGACTTCTTTCAGTTCACCGGTATCAGCCATTGTTCAGCGCTCCTTCACGTACGTTTTTCAGGAAAGGACCAAAACCCAGCTCGCCCATCCAGAAATCAAAACTGTGCTGCACGCCTTTGGAGGTGAGCGTGGCGCCGGACAGCCCGTCGACGGCGTAGTCGTCACCGGGACGTGCCGCCCCTTTCATCACCTTCAGCGCAGGCAGACCGTTATCGTCGAGCACTTTCTTACCGATAAACTGTGCCCGCCAGTTCGGGTTTTCTACTTCGCCACCCAGCCCCGGCGTTTCGCCCTGGTCGTAATACGTAATGCCTTTTACGGTACGGCCATCCGTATCAAGCGCCACAAAGGCATACATCATTGACCACAGGCCGTTGCCGTAGACAGGAAGCACCACTTCCTGAATGCGTTTTTGGGGGTCACGCACCAGATAAATTTCGGCGAGATTGCTGCGGCGCTTAATCCCGGCGGGATCTTGCGATGCCTCGAGCGTCAGGCTCATCTGCGGATCTTTCAGCGCCAGCGCCTGGTTATACTTCGCCGGATCTTTATCCAGCAGCTGGCCGGTTTTCAAATCCACCAGACGCGGTGAAATACGCTCCGCAAATACCGCCGAGACGTCGTCTGCACTCATCCCTTCCTGCATCAACCCGGCCACGGCCAGTATGTTGCGCTGTTTATCCAGCGCACGTTGCGCCTGCTGCAGGGGTTTTAACCCCACGGCAGAGCCGGCCACGACAATCGAACAGACCAGACAGAGCACCAGCACCACCAGCAGCGTTTTGCTGATACTGTCGTTATTTTTAACTTCAGCCACGCGCCTTCCTCCGCTTAATGTTGGCCCGCACCACCAGGTAATCGAAGAGTGGCGCAAACAGGTTGGCAAACAGAATGGCCAGCATCATTCCTTCCGGGTACGCCGGGTTGACCACGCGGATCAGGACACACATCGCGCCAATGAGCACGCCATAGCTCCATTTACCTTTGTCCGTAAACGAGGCTGAGACGGGGTCGGTTGCCATGAACATCATGCCAAACGCGAAGCCACCCAGTACCAGATGCCAGTACCAGGGCATGGAGAACATTGGGTTGGTGGTCGAACCGATAACGTTGAACATCGTGGCGGTCAGCACCATGCCGATCATCACGCCCGCCACAATTCGCCAGGAGGCCACGCGCCCAAACAGGATGATCGCTCCACCAATCAAAATCATCAGCGTTGAAACTTCACCAATGGAACCCGGAATGTTGCCAATAAAGGCATCAAACCAGGTTACAGGCTGACCCGTCGCGTTGTTCACCAGCGTTTCGCCACCGTGTGCCGCCCACTGTGAAAGCGGCGTCGCGCCGGAAAAACCGTCAGCCGCCGTCCAGACCAGGTCGCCGGAGATTTGCGCCGGATAGGCAAAGAAGAGGAACGCACGCCCCGCCAGCGCCGGGTTAAGGAAGTTCCGCCCGGTGCCGCCGAAGATCTCTTTGGCAATGACCACGCCAAAGCTGATGCCCAGCGCTGCCTGCCAGAGCGGTAGCGTCGGGGGGACAATCAGGGCAAACAGAATAGAGGTCACGAAGAAGCCTTCGTTGATCTCATGTTTACGGATGATGGCAAACAGCACTTCCCAGAAGCCGCCCACGATAAAGACCGTGATGTAAATCGGCAGGAAGAACACCGCCCCCAGCGTCATCATGCTCACCCAGCCCGCGTCTGGCGCAAAGCTCACCCCTAACGACTGGGCCAGGCGGTAGTGCCAGTCAGACTGAAGCACCTGCGTCAGCTGCTGCGCATCGTACATGTGGTGCAGCGCCGGAATGGTCTGCAGACCGACGTTGTACATCCCCCAGAACATCGCCGGGAAGACCGCAAACCACACCAGGATCATCATCCGCTTAAGGTCGATGGCGTCACGGACGTGCGCCGCTCCCTTCGTCACCAGCCCTGGCGTGTAGAAAATGGTCGCCGTGGCTTCATACAGCGGGTAGTACTTTTTGAGCTTCCCTTCGGTAAAGTGCGGCTCAATTTTTTCAAAGAGGTGTTTTAAGCCCATCGGTTATCCTTCCTGCTCAATGCGGGTTAACACCTCGCGCAATACCGGTCCATATTCGTATTTTCCCGGACAGACATAGGTACAGAGCGCCAGATCTTCTTCGTCCAGTTCCAGACAGCCCAGCGCCTGCGCGCTGTCGGTATCGCCGGCGAGCAGATCGCGCAACAGCATGGTCGGCAGAATATCCAGCGGCATGACGCGCTCGTAGTTGCCAATCGGGACCATAGCGCGCTCGCCGCCGTGCGTACTGGTCGAGAAGCTAAACAGCTTATTACGCAGGAAGTGCCCCAGCGTGGTACGGGTGACGGAGTATTTTTCCGCACCGGGCAGCACCCAGCCGAACAGCTCTTTCTCGCGGCCTTCCTGCACAATGCTGACCTGCAAATGGAAACGTCCCAGATAGGCGTGCGCCTGCACGGCATGGCGGCCACTGAGGACCGAACCGGAAATCAGCCGGTTTTCGCCTGCCTTGGTTTCTTCGTTCAGCAGTTCATTGATATCCGCGCCAATCAGCGTCTTCACCAGACGCGGGTTTGCAGCCTGCGGCCCACCGATGGCGATGATGCGTTCCGCGCACAGCTCCCCGGAGGTGAAGAGCGTACCGATGGCGATGACGTCCTGATAATTAAGATGCCAGACCTGTTTCGTCAGGCTCACCGGCTCAAGGAAATGGATGTGCGTCCCGACCAGACCCGCCGGATGCGGGCCAGCAAACTCATTAAACGTGACCTGCCCCTGAGGATGACCGCCAAGCTTGCCGCCACCGGCCTGGCAAACGTGGACTTTTCCCGACGTCAGACGGGTTAAAACGGTAAGCCCGGCATCAAAGGCTTTGCGCTGTGCCAGGATAACCGGCTGCGGATCCACGCTGAGCGGGTTGGTATCCATTGCGGTGACGAAAATCGCGGCCGGTTCCGTGCCGGGAACCGGGGATTTACTGAAGGGACGCGTGCGAAGCGCGGTCCATAAACCGGACGCCAGAAGCTGAGCCTGAACAGCCTCACGGCTCAGCGACGCGAGGTCTGCGGCATCGTAACGGGCGAATTCACGCTGTTCATCGCCTTCAATGCGGATCACCACCGACTGCAGAACGCGCCGTTCGCCACGGTTGATCGCCACAACGGTGCCGCTCGCGGGGGCTGTAAACACCACGCCGGGATTTTTTTTGTCCTCAAAGAGCGCCTGGCCTTTGATCACGCGATCGCCTTCCTGTACCAACATCGAAGGACGCATTCCCAGGTAGTCGTCGCCCACAATGGCGACATGACGGACACTTGCGCCTGTCGAAACGTGCTGCGCGGGCACGCCTGCAATCGGCAGATCAAGTCCTTTTTTGATTTTAAACATGTGGTTAGCAGGTTTCCATGAACAACAATCCAGTGGCCGCGAAGTGTAACATTTTCCCCTTCTCGCGGGCAGCGAATCCGCCGTCGCGCGCGCCAAATTGCGAGCTAATGCGCAAAGTTCCTGGAGCCATCGCGATTTTGATGGTTTATAAAGTAAAACTAATTTGTAAACTCACCGCCCGGCTCTTGCGAAAATCTATAGCGGTGCTAATGTGAGCGCTCCTAACAGAATAATCTGATTTCGGGTCTCTTTTGCCGTCCTGGCAAGTTGGTCATGGTTTTATCAAGGAACTAGTAGTATGCGTAAAATCGCATTGTTCATTGCGATGCTTCTGATTCCGTGCATGTCGTTTGCCGGACTGCTCAGCAGTAATAGCTCAACGACGCCGATCAGCAAAGAATATAAACAGCAGTTAATGGGATCGCCGGTTTATATTCAGATCTTCAAGGAAGAACGCACTCTCGATCTGTTTGTAAAAATGGGTGAGACGTATCAGCTGCTTGATAGCTACAAAATCTGTAACTACTCCGGTGGATTAGGGCCAAAACAGCGTCAGGGCGATTTCAAAAGTCCGGAAGGGTTCTACAACGTTCAGCGTAGCCAGCTCAAACCAGACAGCCGTTTCTATAAAGCCATCAATATCGGTTTCCCGAATGCCTATGACCGTGCACACGGTTATGAAGGTAAATACCTGATGATCCACGGTGCCTGCGTGTCTATCGGCTGCTACGCGATGACCGATTCCGGCATTGATGAGATTTTCCAGTTTGTCACCGGCGCGTTGGTCTTTGGTCAGCCAAACGTTCAGGTCAGCATCTATCCGTTCCGCATGACGGATGCCAACATGGCGCGTCACAAGTACTCGTACTACGCGGATTTCTGGAAACAGCTGAAACCCGGCTATGACTACTTCGAGCAGACTCACAAGCCGCCTGTTGTCTCGGTTGTGGATGGCCGTTACGTGGTCAGCAAGCCGCTGAGCCACGAAGTTGTCCATCCACAGCTGGCGTCAAATTACACGGTCCCCGAGACAAAATAGCACCCACTCGCCTGGCATAATCTTTTGCCAGGTTTCGTTGCCCGTCAGCGGCTGCGTTGCAATAACAGTGACCACATCGTTCGGTGTGGTCTCCTTCTGAAAGTCTATCTCCACATCCTGATCGAGCAGCGTTGCCACGCCAAACGGCGCACGTCGGGTGATCCAGAACAAATTCGTCGAGCAGAACGCCATCACATAGCGGCCGTCAGAGAGCAGCATGTTGAACACGCCTTTTTCGCGTAGCTCGGTCGCCAGCGTTGCGATGTATTTAAACACGGCAGCCATGTTGCCTGGCGTGCGGGGATAGCGCTCCGTCAGCTTGTGCAGCAGCCAGCAGAAGGCTTTTTCGCTGTCGGTTTCGCCTACCGGGCGGAAATTGCCCGTCTCCAGCGACTTATAGCCCGTGAGTTGCCCGTTGTGCGCGTAGGTCCAGTTTCGGCCCCACAGTTCCCGGGTAAACGGATGGGTATTTTCCAGCGCCACTTCGCCACGGTTAGCCTGGCGAATATGGGCGATCACCGAGCGGGACTTGATAGGATAGTCCTGCACCAGTTTGGCAATCGGTGAGTTAAAGCTGGGCTGTGGATCTTTGAACGTGCGACACCCTTTGCCTTCGTAGAAGGTGATGCCCCAGCCGTCTTTATGCGGCCCGGTTCCTCCACCGCGCTGCACCAGCCCGGTGAAACTAAAGCAGATATCGGTTGGCACATTGGCGCTCATCCCGAGCAGTTCGCACATACATCACCTCCACAACAGCGGGGGGCACCGGCGCCCCCCAGCGAAGTCTTACTTAGCCATCTCTTTTTCGATCAGCTGGATCAGGATGTGGATCACTTTGATGTGAATTTCCTGAATGCGGTCAGCATAACCGAAGTGCGGAACGCGAATTTCAACATCCGCCGTACCGTCCATCTTACCGCCATCTTTGCCCGTCAGGGTGATGACTTTCATCCCTTTTTCACGTGCAGCAGTAATCGCTTTGATCACGTTGCCGGAGTTGCCGGAGGTAGAGATCCCCAGCAGCACATCGCCTTCACGGCCTACCGCTTCAACGTAGCGAGAGAAGATGTGGTCGTAACCGAAGTCGTTGCCTACGCAGGAGATGTGGCTCACGTCGGAAATCGCAATCGCCGGGTAGCCAGGACGGTTTTCGCGATAGCGTCCGGTCAGCTCTTCTGCGAAGTGCATCGCGTCACAGTGAGAGCCGCCGTTACCGCAGGAGAGCACTTTGCCACCCGCTTTGAAGCTGTCGGCCAGCAGGACCGCCGCGCGCTGAATAGCGTGAATATTGGCATCATCTTTGAGAAAGTTCGCCAGCGTTTCCGCCGCTTCGTTCAGTTCGTTACGAATAAGATCCTGGTACATGAGGATAATCCTTCAGTATTGATGAAATAACACAGTGGAGTGTACCGGATAGCGGGAAAAGCGAGAAGCTAAAGCCATGCGAAACGTCCGGCGTTTTGCTTTTTCGTGCCGGGTAAAACGCGAACAATGTGAACCAGGTTGTAATTATTTTGTAAACACATTGCTAAAGGAAATAACATCAACTACAACCATATCATCACAAGTGGTCAGACCTCCTACAAGCAAGGGAGCTTTTCTTTATGATGATTTTGAGCATTCTCGCAACCGTTGTTCTGCTCGGTGTGTTGTTCTATCACCGCGTAAGTTTATTCCTGAGCAGCCTGATTCTTCTGGCCTGGACGGCTGCGCTTGGCGTCGCAGGTCTCTGGACTATCTGGCTTTTAGTCCCTCTTGCCATCATCCTTCTGCCGTTTAACTTTGCCCCGATGCGTAAATCAATGATTTCTGCACCGGTGTTCAAAGGCTTCCGCAAGGTGATGCCGCCCATGTCGCGTACTGAAAAAGAAGCGATTGATGCGGGCACCACCTGGTGGGAAGGCGACCTGTTCCAGGGTAATCCGGACTGGAAAAAGCTGCATAACTACCCGCAGCCGCGTCTGACCGCGGAAGAGCAGGCGTTTATTGACGGCCCGGTAGAAGAAGCCTGCCGTATGGCGAACGACTTTGCCATCACCCATGAAATGGCCGACCTGCCGCCAGAGCTGTGGGCCTACCTGAAAGAGCATCGCTTCTTCGCGATGATCATTAAGAAAGAGTACGGCGGTCTGGAATTCTCCGCTTACGCTCAGGCTCGCGTGCTGCAAAAGCTGGCAGGCGTTTCCGGGATCCTGGCGATCACCGTTGGCGTACCAAACTCCTTAGGCCCGGGCGAGCTGCTGCAGCATTACGGTACGGAAGAGCAGAAAGATCATTACCTGCCGCGTCTGGCTCGCGGTCAGGAAATTCCTTGCTTCGCGCTGACCAGCCCGGAAGCAGGCTCCGATGCGGGCGCGATTCCGGATACCGGCGTGGTCTGCATGGGCGAGTGGCAGGGCGAGCAGGTGCTGGGCATGCGCCTGACCTGGAACAAGCGTTATATCACGCTGGCCCCTATCGCCACCGTGCTGGGTCTGGCCTTTAAGCTCTCTGACCCGGAAAGACTGCTGGGCGGCGAAGAAGATCTGGGCATTACCTGTGCGCTGATCCCAACCTCCACCCCGGGCGTTGAGATTGGTCGTCGTCACTTCCCGCTGAACGTGCCGTTCCAGAACGGCCCAACCCGCGGTCAGGATATCTTTGTGCCGATTGATTACATCATCGGTGGCCCGAAAATGGCCGGTCAGGGCTGGCGTATGCTGGTGGAATGTCTGTCGGTGGGCCGCGGCATTACCCTGCCGTCGAACTCAACCGGCGGTCTGAAGTCGGTGGCGATGGGGATTGGTGCCTACGCCCACATCCGCCGTCAGTTCAAAATCTCCATCGGCAAGATGGAAGGTATCGAAGAGCCGCTGGCGCGTATCGCGGGCAACTCCTACGTGATGGACGCTGCCGCCACGCTGATTACCTACGGCATTATGCTGGGCGAAAAACCAGCCGTACTGTCGGCCATTGTGAAGTACCACTGTACCCACCGCGCGCAGCAGTCAATTATTGACGCGATGGATATCGCGGGCGGTAAAGGCATTATGCTCGGCGAAGGCAACTTCCTGGCGCGCGGCTATCAGGGCGCACCGATTGCCATCACCGTGGAAGGGGCAAACATCCTGACCCGCAGCATGATGATCTTCGGTCAGGGCGCAATTCGCTGCCATCCATACGTGCTGGAAGAGATGGCCGCGGCGCAGAACAACGACGTGGATGCCTTCGATAAGCTGCTGTTCAAACATATCGGTCACGTGGGCAGCAACAAGGTGCGCAGCTTCTGGCTGGGCCTGACGCGCGGTCTTACCAGTTCGACGCCAACCGGCGATGCAACCAAACGTTATTATCAGCATCTGAACCGTCTGAGCGCCAACCTGGCCCTGCTGTCCGACGTTTCCATGGCGGTACTGGGCGGCAGCCTGAAGCGTCGCGAACGTATCTCTGCCCGTCTGGGCGATGTGCTGAGCCAGATCTTCCTGGCCTCTGCGGTCCTGAAACGTTACGACGACGAAGGCCGTCAGGAAGCGGATCTGCCGCTGGTGCACTGGGGCGTGCAGGATGCGTTGTATCAGGCTGAACAGGCGATTGACGATCTGCTGGCGAACTTCCCGAACCGCTTCGTGGCAGGCGCCCTGCGCGTGGTGATCTTCCCGACCGGTCGTCACCATCTGGCACCGTCCGACAGGCTGGACCACAAAGTGGCGAAGATCCTGCAGGTTCCGAGCGCAACCCGTTCCCGTATCGGTCGCGGTCAGTACCTGGCACCGACGCCGCATAACCCGGTGGGTCTGCTGGAAGAGGCACTGCTTGACGTGATGGCCGCCGATCCGATTCACCAGAAGATCTGTAAACAGCTGGGCAAAAACCTGCCGTTTACCCGTCTGGACGAACTGGCAAAACAGGCGCTGGCCGGTGGCATTATCAGTAAAGATGAGGCCGCTCTGCTGGTGAAAGCCGAAGAGAGCCGTCTGCGCAGCATTAACGTGGATGATTTCGAACCGGACGAGCTGGCGACGCAGCCGGTAAAGCTGCCGGAGAAGCACCGTAAACCTGAAGCGGCATAACGCGTTTCGCTTACCTAAACCCCGCCTCGCGCGGGGTTTTTTATTGCCACATTTTCTCGTTATGTCGTGCTACAGTGTCAAAAAGTGGTCGTTTGAGGAGCCTGTATCGTGCCTGGTCTGAAGATTTCTATTTTGCAGCAACCTTTAGTGTGGATGGATGGCCCCGCCAACCTGCGCCACTTCGATCGTCAACTCGAAGACATTACCGGGCGCGATGTGATTGTCCTGCCGGAAATGTTCACCACGGGCTTCGCCATGGAAGCGGCAAAACAGTCAATGCCGCAGGAGGAGGTGGTCGCCTGGATGCATGCCAAAGCGCAGCAGACCAACGCGCTGATTGCCGGTAGCGCCGCGCTGCAAACGGAGCGCGGCCCGGTGAACCGCTTCCTGCTGGTCGAGCCGGAAGGAAAGGTGCATTTCTACGACAAGCGCCACCTGTTCCGCATGGCGGATGAGCACCATCACTATGAAGCCGGTAACGAACGCGTGGTGTTCGAGTGGCGCGGCTGGCGTATTCTGCCGCTGGTCTGCTACGACCTGCGCTTCCCGGTGTGGTCGCGTAACCGCAACGATTACGACCTGGCGCTGTATGTGGCCAACTGGCCTGCACGGCGCTCCCTGCAGTGGCTGTGGCTGGTCGTGGCGCGCGGGATTGAGAACGTGGGGTACGTGGTGGGCTGCTTGGGCGTGGGGACGGAGGGCAAC
>SKER01000534.1_pt1 | contig 42585 bp, 43 predicted proteins | sample 4826961 | NCBI WGS metagenome assembly SKER01 (sample SAMN11008804, study PRJNA524170) | human gut metagenome | biome: Human fecal sample; material: Feces; isolation source: fecal sample from pouch patient p47 | host: Homo sapiens | place: Israel: Tel-Aviv | collected 2016-11-16 | reverse complement strand
ACTCAAAAAGTTAAGTGACGCTAGCCTAGGAGATACACCTGTTTCCATGCCGAACACAGCAGTTAAGCCCTAGAACGCCTGAAGTAGTTGGGGGTTGCCCCCTGTTAGATATGGGAGTCGCTTAGCCGATAGGGAGTTTAGCTCAGCTAAGGGGAACGTAAGTTCGCCTTTGTCGAAGCTGGTGAAGCCAGTGCACGACAGGGACCCAGTGAGCAAACTCCGAGTTATGGGAGTTTAGCTCAGCTGGGAGAGCATCTGCCTTACAAGCAGAGGGTCAGCGGTTCGAACCCGTTAACTCCCATTTTAGCGGGTGTAGTTTAGTGGTAAAACTACAGCCTTCCAAGCTGTTGTCGCGAGTTCGATTCTCGTCACCCGCTTTATAATGAAAATTATAAACCAAACAAGAGTTTGGGCGCATAGCTCAGCTGGTTAGAGCGCACGCCTGATAAGCGTGAGGTCGGTGGTTCGAGTCCACTTGTGCCCATTAACAACAAGGTCCGTTGGTCAAGGGGTTAAGACACCGCCTTTTCACGGCGGTAACACGGGTTCGAATCCCGTACGGACTATTGTTGGAGAATTACTCAAGAGGCTGAAGAGGACGGTTTGCTAAATCGTTAGGTCGGGAAACTGGCGCGGGGGTTCGAATCCCCCATTCTCCGTATTAGTGAAGTAACGAGTTATCGAAAGATATCTCGTTTTGTTTATCTTAAAAAAGAGGTCCCTTATGAAAAAAATTAGATTTTCCCGTGTACTTACCCTAACTGTGACAAGTCTTTTAATTTTTTTAGTACTTCTTTTTTTTATCTTCCGAAATAATAGTCTGGTTCGGACCATAACAACACCAATTAGCGGACTTACCTCAAAGGTTGATGGTATCTTTTCTTATCCATTCCAATTTGTAGAAACAGCTAAAAATGACCTGGTTGATTTGTACGAGACTTATAGCGAGAATGAGAGTTTAAAGAAGAACCTAGCTAAAATGCGTGACCAGTCTTCTGATTTGAGTACGCTAAAAGAGGAAAATTCAAGTTTGTCCAAGGCTTTAGAAATTGAGCAGACTTTTTCAAACTATAAAACAATCACCAGTAAGGTGACCGTTCGTTCCACCCTATCTTGGTATGAAAGTCTTTCACTTAATGTAGGCGAAAATGACGGTGCGACCACTAGCATGTTGGCTGTCTCTGACGGAGGCTTGGTTGGAAGGGTTTCTGATTTATCCAAGTCTAATGCGACCATAAAATTGGTTTCCAACTCAGAAGGGACTTACGAGATTCCTGTTAAAATCGCGGGTTCTTCTGGGGATGTCTACGGCATTTTGACGGGCTACAATGCTAAAAAGAATCTTCTTGTCATTGAAGAGTTGAATGCTGATAAGGAGCTGAAGAAGGATGATAGTGTCGTAACCAGTGGTTTAGATGGAAAGAGTATCGCTGGTATCAGTGTTGGGAAGGTTTCCTCGGTCAATGATGCTAAGGAACTGGGAAAGCGCAAGGTTTATGTGACTCCGACAGCAGACCTGGATAATATCAGTTATGTAACCTTGATTGGAAGTTAAAATGAAGTTGTTAAGAAACAAATTATTTATTACACTTTTGAGCTTTGTTGTCCTTTTGATTGATGGTCAACTGTCAGATTTACTAACGACTCTAACAGGGCGGAATCTTTTTCTACAGGTTCACCTTCTTTTGATCTTCTCCTTTTTACTTCTCAGATTTTTAGACACAGACTTCTTCACTTATCTCTTGGCCCTTATTCTAGGGCTGATATATGATAGCTACTATCTGAATTTTATTGGAATTGCCTTCTTTATGCTTCCTCTCTTTGTCTATTTAATTAAACGGGGGAGAAGATTCTTTGTCACGCCAATCAGAAGTTTTCTAAGCTTTTTTGTCTTACTCTTTGTCTACGAGGTTGGCGCCTATGGTTTAGCCTATTTATTCTATTTAACAACCTATAATCCTCTTTCTTTTGTGACTTATCAGTTGGTAATTACCTTACTGTTCAATACAGTTTTATTTATTATCTTAGATAAAATAGTGCATAAAATCGGCTCTAAATAATCACACAACTGTAACAATTACGTAACACTAAGACGGATGCTTTCTGATATAATATAAAGGTCTTATCAATATGGGAGTAGTTTAATTAACATGAAAAAACGTATTTTATCAACAGTATTGCTTAGTGGTGTTGCTCTTGCGGCGACGACTACTGTAAAAGCCGACGATTATGATACAGCAATTGCTAACCAAGATTCTGTTATCAGTAATTTGTCTGCCCAATCACAAGCAGCGCAAGCTCAATCAGCAATTATTCAAAACCAATCAGCTGTACTTGCGGGACAAAGTGCTGACCTTGAAGCACAAAATACTCAACTTCAAGCTCAATCAAATACTCTTGCAGGTGAAATTCAAGAGTTGTCAGCTAAGATTGTTGCTCGAAATGCTTCTATCCAAGCTCAAGCTCAAAACGCACAGAAGAATAACACAGCAACTAGCTACATCAATACGATTTTGAATTCAAAATCAATTTCTGATGCAATTAGCCGTATTGTTGCCGTACACGAAGTTGTTTCAGCCAGCCAAAGTCAATTGGCTCAACAACAAGCAGACCAAGCAGCGCTTGAAGCAAAACAAGCAGAAAATCAAGCAGCAATGGATCAAGTAGCAGCTAACCAAGCAGCTATTCAAGCTAACCAATCTGCTCTTGCTCAACAACAAGCAGCTATTGATTCTGCTCAACAAGCAATTTCAGCTGAAATTGCAACTGCACAAGCCAATAAGCAAGCTCTTGTTATGGCTAAGTCTACTGCAGAGGCTCAGGCAGCAAGTGCAGCAGCATCTGCTTCAGCAGCAAGTTCTGAATCTGAAGCTGTAGCGGCTTCTCAAGTAGCTGCACAATCAGAAGCGGCAAGTCAACAAGATCAACAACCTGCTGATAATCAATCAGCTTCAGCTGAAACATCTGCTTCAGAAGCTGCTAGTGATGCACCAACTACTGAAACCTCAGAAGCACCTGCACAAGACCAAAACCAAGATCAAGGTCAACAGCAAGATGCTCAACCAGCACCTGCGGCTGATAATTCAAGTGATAACCAAGAATCACAACCAGCTCCAGCTGCAGCAGCACCAGTTGATAACACAAACACTTATCCAGCTGGACAATGTACTTGGGGTGTTAAATCATTGGCATCTTGGGTTGGTAACTACTGGGGTAATGCAAATCAATGGGGTTCTAGCGCAGTAGCTGCTGGTCACACAACTGGTTCAACTCCACAAGTTGGTTCCGTTGTTGTTTGGCCAAATGATGGTGGTGGCTACGGTCACGTTGCCTATGTAACGTCTGTAAATGGTTCTACTGTTACTGTTAATGAAGCTAACTATGCTGGTAACCAATCAATTGGTGACTATCGTGGAAGCTTTGATATTAACGCTTCAGGTGAACACTACTTCATCTATCAATAATGAAATAATTCTATTGGAGAGGTCCTTAGGTCCTCTCTTTTTTCTTTTCTATTTTGCATTGAAAATGGGAATGAAAAACGTTAAAATAATAGAGGATAAAATCTATGGAGGAAGTCATGTCGTTTAATAATTTGAAGCTCTTTGCCCTCTCTTCTAATCAAGAGTTAGCTAAAAAAGTGGCAGATTCTATCGGAATCCCTCTGGGAAAGTCAACCATTCGGCAGTTTTCTGATGGTGAGATTCAAGTCAATATTGAGGAGTCCATTCGTGGTCACCAGGTCTTTATTCTTCAATCGACCAGTTCTCCCGTTAACAACAATTTGATGGAAATCCTCATCATGGTTGATGCCCTAAAGCGGGCTAGTGCGGAGACGGTTAGTGTGGTCATGCCTTATTATGGTTATGCCCGGCAAGACCGCAAGGCTCGTTCTAGGGAGCCTATCACCTCAAAGTTGGTGGCTAATATGTTAGAAGTTGCTGGTGTTGATCGTCTCTTGACTGTTGATTTGCATGCAGCTCAGATTCAGGGCTTCTTTGACATTCCTGTTGATCATCTGATGGGGGCTCCTCTGATTGCCGATTACTTTATTCGTCATGGCTTTGTCGGTAAGGATGTTGTCGTTGTCAGTCCTGATCACGGTGGCGTTACTCGTGCTCGTAAATTAGCGCAATGCCTCAAGACTCCAATTGCCATTATCGATAAGCGTCGGAGTGTTGATAAGATGAATACCAGCGAAGTGATGAATATCATCGGAGATGTAAAAGGAAAGACCTGTATTCTCATTGATGACATGATTGACACAGCTGGAACTATCTGCCATGCAGCTGATGCGCTGGCTGATGCAGGAGCGACAGAAGTTTATGCCTCTTGTACCCACCCTGTTCTTTCGGGGCCTGCTCTTGATAATATTGACAAGTCTGCCATCAAGAAGTTAGTCGTTTTGGATACCATTTATCTGCCGGAAGAGCGCTTGATTGATAAGATTGAGCAAATCTCAATTGCCGACTTGATTGGTGAGGCTATTATTCGGATTCACGAAAAACGACCACTTTCTCCGCTATTTGAAATTGAAATGGCTAAATAAGCACTAGGATTCTTGGATAGGGTCCTTTCTTTGTTTTCCCACTTAGCTGGAATTTTTTAAGATTTCCTGTATAATAAAGGTACTATTTGATAAGGGGTATTCCTATGGACTTAACAAAACGCTTCAATAAGAATTTGGAAAAAATTGAAATTTCCCTTATTCGGCAATTTGATCAGTCGATTTCATCAGTGCCGGGAATTTTGAAAATGACTTTGGGGGAACCGGATTTTACAACGCCGGACCATGTCAAAGAGGCTGCCAAGAGGGCTATTGATGCCAACCAGAGCCACTACACAGGTATGGCTGGACTTTTGGAACTGCGTCAAGCAGCTTCAGATTTCGTCAAAGAAAAATACAATTTGGCTTATAAACCTGAGTCAGAGGTTTTGGTAACAATCGGGGCAACAGAAGCGCTGTCAGCAACTTTGGCAACAATTTTAGAACCTGGTGATAAGGTTCTCTTGCCAGCACCAGCCTACCCTGGTTATGAGCCCATTGTTAATCTTTTGGGAGCAGAAATTGTTGAGATTGATACAACCTCCAATGATTTTGTTTTGACACCAGAACAGCTAGAGGCAGCAATTTTAGAACAGGGGCCAGAGCTTAAGGCAGTCCTTCTCAATTACCCAAGTAACCCGACAGGCGTGACCTACTATCGCCAACAGATTAAAGATTTGGCAGCGGTTCTGAAGAAATATGAGATTTTTGTGGTTTGTGATGAAGTCTATTCGGAATTAACCTATACGGACGAAGGCCATGTTTCACTAGCTGAGTATCTCAGAGAGCAAACCATTGTCGTGAACGGCCTATCTAAATCCCATGCCATGACTGGCTGGCGGATTGGCTTTATCTTTGCGCCTGAGGAATTTACTGCTCAACTGATTAAGAGTCACCAATATTTGGTAACGGCAGCAACGACGAATGCCCAATTTGCTGGTATTGAGGCCTTGACAGTCGGTAAGGATGATGCCCTGCCAATGAAGAAAGAGTATATCAAGCGACGGGACTATATCATTGAAAAGATGAGCCAGATGAACTTCAAAATCATCAAACCTACGGGAGCTTTCTATATCTTTGCCAAGATTCCCGTAAAGGAAGGACAGGATTCCTTCCAATTCTTGAAAGATTTCGCCCAGCAAAAGGCAGTGGCCATGATTCCTGGGGTGGCCTTTGGCCAATATGGGGAAGGCTATCTGAGAATTTCCTATGCGGCCAGCATGGAGACTATTCAAGAAGCCATGAAACGTTTGAAGGAATTTATGGACCAGTATGCAGACTAAGGAATCACGCGGTCTGGTCCTCTTTAATCGTAACTATCGCGAGGATGATAAGCTGGTTAAGATTTTTACAGAGACAGCCGGTAAGCGAATGTTTTTCGTGAAACATATCAGTCGCTCCAAACTGGCATCGGTCATTCAGCCCCTGACCCTTGCGGATTTTCTCATGAAAATTAACGAGGACGGCCTGTCTTATCTTGATGATTATAGGGAGGTTGAGACCTTCAAGACCATCAATGAAGATATTTTCTTGCTCGCCTATGCTTCCTATCTTGTAGCTCTGGCGGATGCTGCCATTGAGGATGGCCAACATGATGCTCTCCTCTTTGCCTTTTTGGTGAAGACCTTGGAGCTCATGGAGCAGGGACTAGATTATGAGATATTGACCAATATTTTTGAAGTCCAGATTTTAGAGCGTTTTGGGGTTCGGCTGAATTTTCACGACTGTGTTTTTTGCCACCGTGTCGGCCTGCCTTTTGACTTTTCTTATAAGTATTCAGGACTGCTCTGTCCCCAACACTATGAGAAAGATAGTCATCGTAGTCATCTGGATCCTAATGTTCCCTATCTTCTAGATCGTTTTCAAACTATCTCTTTTGAAGATTTGCAGACTATTTCTGTCAAACCAGAGGTGAAGCGAAAATTACGAACCTTTATTGATGGCATTTATGATAATTACTTAGGCCTGCATTTGAAGGCAAAGAAATTTATTGATGACCTTTCCAAATGGGGAGACATCATGAAATAGCAAGAGACTTGGGATTGAGAAGTCCCAGGTTTTTTGCTGATTTGGTAGAATTAGGTTTTTTGTGGACTTAACCGTAATTGAAGAAGTATTAGGTTATTTTTAGGGCACTTCTTACTAACTGGGGATGAAAAGCAGGGTAAATTATGCTATAATACTGACATTAAAGAGAGGAAAAAGGGATTGATAATGAAGACAATTGCGGTAGATGCGATGGGTGGAGATAATGCTCCCCAGGCTATTGTAGAAGGGGTTAATCAGGCTCTGGCTGAATTTACGGATATTGAGATTAAGCTTTACGGTGATGAAGAAAAAATTAAATCCTATTTAAACCCTAATGACCGAGTTTTCATTGTCCATACAGAAGAAAAAATCAATTCGGACGATGAACCTGTCAAGTCTATTCGTAAAAAGAAGGGGGCTTCTATGGTTTTAGGAGCCCAGGCTGTGAAGGATGGCCAGGCAGATGCCGTCATTTCTGCAGGGAATACAGGAGCTCTTTTGGCTGCTGGTCTTTTTGTGGTCTGTCGAATCAAAGGAATTGATCGGCCAGCCCTCTTATCAACCCTTCCAACGATTGACGGCAAAAACTTTGTCATGTTGGATCTAGGAGCCAATGCTGAAAATACGGCTCATCACCTGCATCAGTATGCTATCCTGGGCTCTTTTTATTCGGAAGCTGTTCAAGGGGTGACAAAACCTCGGGTTGGTCTCTTAAATAATGGGACGGAAGAAACCAAGGGAGACCCCTTGCGTAAGGAAGTTTATGACCTCCTCTCTAAGGAGCCTGCCATCAATTTTATTGGCAATATTGAGGCGCGTGAACTCCTAAATGGCGTAGCCGATGTTGTTGTTACAGATGGTTTTACTGGCAATGCTGTATTGAAAACAATTGAAGGAACTGGCCTTTCTATCTTGAGTGCCCTGAAGGTCGCGATAAAAGATGGAGGGGCCAAGGCGAAATTAGGTGCCTTCTTCCTCAAGGATAGTCTCTATAGCTTGCGAGATATTATGGACTATTCATCTGCTGGAGGAGCAGTCCTGATTGGATTGCAGGCTCCGGTTGTTAAATGTCATGGGTCCAGTGATGCTAAATCTGTTTACTATACCATCAAACAGGTCCGCACGATGCTTGAAAATAGGGTTGTGGATAAGATTGTAGATAAATTCTCTCAGGAGAAAGCCTAGGAAAGAAAGGAGCTAAAGTTAAGACTGTTATTATAAATGGAGTGACAACTCCCCCTAACGTCCCTTACTATATGCTTTGTGAGTCTTCTCGAAAGGAGAACAAATGACCAGAAATGAAATTTTTGACAAGATTAGTCAAATGATTAAGGAACAAATGCATCATGAGGATATGGAGGTGACGGAGGATACATCTTTAAAGGATGAGCTTGGCGTGGATTCTATTGATTTAATGGAATTTGTCGTCAACCTTGAAGATGAACTCTCCATCGAAATTCCCGATGATGACATTGAGGATATAGTAAAGTTGGGAGATATGTTAGATTACTTAGAGGGTCGAATTGGAAAATAAGAAAAAGGAGTGGGCGGTGTGCTCGCTCTTTTATTATGGCCAGGATTTGATACCTGTCGAAATTCTGAGGAAACTTAGTATAAGTGGCGAGTCTGACGAAAGGGGACTTATACTCTTCGAAAATCAAAATTTTCCCACGGATAAAGTCACTCTATGATTTTTCATTAGAGTGACTACGAAAACTACAGTCGTAGTTTTCTATATCCCTGGCTAATTTCATAAAAGCTGTAATATTGACAGTTTTTACTATATGTCGCGTCGTTAACTCACCTTGCCGTGAAAGCGAAGCTTTCCCTATTTCCAAGCTCAAAAGGTCTCCCAGACATTTTGAGCTACCTGCAGTTCGTGCGACGCAGAGCAAAGTTGGTCGATTTCACCAACTTTGTAAGGTTAGTAAGAGAGCAAGGCAATCGCTATGGAGATTGCCGTTCGATATCAGTCACTTTAGTGACTTGATGTCATTGCTCCTTGCTTCGGCTCTTTCGATTCTCATTGAGTATAAATAATTAGTCTTACGAAAGGGAGCTTGCTATTTTTTCTATAAATGAGAATAATTTTAATTTTTACTTAAGTTTCAATCTCTTAACTTTTCTAGCAATTCAAAGATATAAGTCTGTTATTCTGGCGACACAAAGTTTTGCTAGAATGGGGGTGAGAGATGAAGGGATGAAAGTAGTCATTGAAGCAGCCAACGGGTTCTTGAAAAGTAAGTTTTCTGGAGTTGATAGCTTTGAAAGTCTTACGTTTTCTGACTTGTTAAGGGCTCAATAATCTATGAAGGAGAACCTCATGCCTTTCAAATCAAAAATCGGACCCCAGATTCGTCAAAAGCGGGAGGCCAAACAGCTCTCTCGGGAAAAGCTCTGCCATGATGGTAGTCGCTTAACGGTTCGCCAGCTGATTCGGATTGAAAAGGGGCAGTCTCTGCCATCGCTTGATAAGTTAGACTATATTGCTCAGCAGTTAGGACTCAAGCCGTCGGACTTACTGGCCGAGGAAGAACTGACAATTCCAGATACCTACTTTGAACTCAAGCATCGCTTGGTGAAGTTTCCAACCTATGGTGACCCTGAGCGAGTAGGGCAAAAGCAGGCCATGATTGAGGAAGCTTATGAGAAGTACTTTACAGTCCTGCCAGAGGAGGAGTTGCTCTTTTTAGACTTATCAGAAAAAATTTTAAACTGGAGCCAGACCAAGAAATTGGTAGCCATTGAGGAGATTTATGAGGATGCTTTTGAGCAGCTTCAAGAAAAGAAGATTTATAATTTGAACGACCTCATGGTGCTTGGTTATTATCTCATAGGTATTCAGCAACAAAAGTATTATGATAAGAAGCTTTTTAATAAGTTAAAAAATCGCCTTTTGGAGCAGGAGCCCTCGACGGATGAGCTCTATAATATTGATCTGCTGTCTATATTGATTTCGGTGTTAGGTGTCTATGTCCAACATGGAGATTATGGAGCAACCCTACCTGTGCTTAAGAAGGTTTATCAGTTGATTGAGGAGATCCAGCAACCCAGCTATCGCCCTAGTGTTATGATGGTGGAAGCTAAATACTATCTCAATGTCGAAGGGGATAAGGAGCAGGCAGGCCAGCTTTATGATCAAGCCATTAATTTTGCAACCTTGCTAGGGGATCAGGTCTTGGCTGATGGCCTACGTGAAGAAAAGGATAGGGATAACCTAGCATAGTGACATGGATGTCACTATCTTTTTGGTGGAAGTAATATATAATGTAACCATCAAAAAGAAAGGCTGGAGAAAATGAAAAAGTTATTTTTAATCTTAGCAAGTCTTGCGACTATGGTGCTTTTTACCTTTTAAGAAGAGGCCTAAGCAAGGATAACTCAAAGAAAAGTCTAGTGATGTCCTGTGAAGGCTCGCTTTTTTGCTGGGCGGTTTTGGTAGGTCTGTCATAGCTTTATACTCTTCGAAAATCAAAATTTTCCCACGGATAAAGTCACTCTATGATTTCTCATTAGAGTGACTACGAGGTTGAGACAAAAAGCCCTAGCCTCGTTACTTTTTCAACATCAGACACATTGACGCAGTAGTTGATTGGAAGTCCTTATCCCTTGCAAGGCAGGGATAGGTCCAAGGGTCTGGGAGACCCTTGGAGAAAACCAAAATCAACTGTGCGGAGGCGGGACGACAAAATCGATTTCTGGGAAATCGCGATTTTGGTCCCGCTCTCTATATCCCTGACTAATTTCATAAAAACTGTAATATTGACAGTTTTACTCCATGTTGCAGCGTTAACTCATCTTGCCGTACTTACTGAGGAAAGCGAAGCTTTCCCTATTTCCAACCTCAAAAGGTCTACCAGACCTTTTGAGCTGTCTTAGGTTATTAAAGAAAGGGGCGACATCCATGTCGCTATTTTTTTGAGTAGGTCTATCCTATAATATAACCATAGCGATGAGGGAGACCAAGTTGCTAGTAATTCTAGAATTAAATTTGATAGAAAGGAGATTCTGATGGAACGGATTATTTGGGGAGATGAAGTTTATAGGTTTCCCCCTAAATTTAAAAGAAAGTTAGGATTTTAGTGAAATAAATATTATTTCACAATTGAAATTTACTTAATAGAAGAAAGGAAAAAACATGGCAAAGAAAGTAAAAGCAAAAGCAAGCAAGCGTAACACCGTGAACTTGGGTATCGTTTCATATACCTATACTCGCGGCCGTCATAGCATCTAAGCGAAAAACAAAAGATAGTTAATGTCATCTATTAACTATCAATAAAGTAGTGTATTTGAAGTATAAATGCCTACTTTATTGATAAATTAATATAGCGAAAGGATACTTATGATTTTATTTACTTCAATCTTTCAATCGGTATTTAAAAGGAGAGACGTTAAAATTTTTCTCTCTTTCTCACTATTACCGATTCTAGTACCACTACTATCAAAATTTATGGATGGTATGAAATCTGACTTAACCAGTAATTTCTTATCCTTTTTTGATGTTGCAATTAGTACCCAGTTTCGATTTGTTTTACCAGTCCTGCTGTTTTCTTTAGTCATCTCGTCGGTGTTTAAAGAAGAAATAGATTCTGGCATTATGTTCTTATACAAGGATATTAATCGAAAGAAGATTTTTAATGCAAAAGTTCTGAGTTTACTAGTTCTTTATGGCTTATTCTTTGTCCTTACAGCAATCCTTAGTTTAATAGCCTATTATGGGATTATGCTTCCTCAAGGACAGGTATTGAGTCATTTTTCCCCTACAGAATTAGCAGGTTTAAAGACGACCCTTCTTTCAATCTTGGCAACCGTCTGTCTAAATATCATTACAACTATTTTAGTTAGTATGGTTGCCATCAAGGCAAAGACGATTCAGTCAACTTTAGTTGGTGTATTTTTCTCATTAGCAGCTTCAGTTGCTCCGATGCTAATTGGAATTAAATACATCTTTCCAAACGGCTATGTCAATTTGGGAGGAACGAATTTTGTTATTTCTGCCTGTTTAATTTTGTTACTGTCTATTATTTACACTTCAATCTTTTATCTGAGGGGTGTAAAGCAGTTTAAAAATATTGAGTTTTGAGGAGGGGAGAATGCAACAGCAAATTAAAAATCTACTTCTACCACTTGGCCTGATTGCAATTGCCTCGGTTTCTTATGTTTTTGGTTCGTCATTTGTCTTTTTTGGCTCAAAAGATAGTTTAAACCTGCTTTATTTTATAGGAACAGCAATTTCTATGCCTATAGGCTTTATCCTAATTCCTCATTATCTAGCTCAAAAGAGAGGCTTATATTTTAAAGGAGATAAGGGTGACGTCACATTTAGCTTCAAGTCCTATCTCGTTGTTGCAGTTGTGATTTTCTTAATCAATCATTTCTTACTTGGAAGCGAGGAATACTTTCAGCAGATGATCATCTCTCTGTGTGAAGAATTTCTCTTTCGATTTGTTATCTATAAAATTCTGAGAAAAAGCTTTTCTTATTGGTCTGCTATTTTGATTAGTTCGTTACTCTTTGGATTAGTTTTACATTTAAATTATCCTTTTCTAGATAATTTAATTATTAGGGCACCCTTGGGATTTCTGTTTTCTATTTTAGCAACAAAATTTGGTCTCCAATATGCCATTGGAGGGCACTGGATCTATAACTTACTTCAATCCATACTTTAACAACAAAATACGAAGGGCATTAAAAAACGTATGATAATAAAGCTAGGGGAGAAATTTCTAATTTTTCAAGCTCCCTCATCTTTTTATCAGGTTATTAGCCCATGTTCAATTAAAAGGAGAAAATTATGATTTCATTTTTATTAACAGCTTTAGCTTATATTCTACTCACTATTTCAGCTTCACAATTTTTATTATCAATCCCTGTCCCGATGCTCCTACTTTTGCTATATGTAATTCCTATCATTATTAATTTTATTGTTCAGCGATTGCAAGAAAAAAGATTTAGATTAATGTCTTCACTCATTCTTCCTTCATTCTCCTTCTTATATTATTTAGGCTTCTCCTATCTAACCTCAAGCACAGGTACATGGAGTCAATTTATTCAGGCAAATGAGTTTTCAAACAGCCAAATGAGCCTTAACATTACAACCAATCTTTTTGCAAGTTCACAACTAATTTTTGTAGGCCTACTATTTTATGGTATTTCATTGGCTACAGTAATTATTTCTAATAAAGTAAACGCTAAGGAAGGTGAGAAGAAATATGCTTAAAATTGAAAATTTATCCAAAAAATTCTCAGGAAATGATTTCTATTCCTTGTCTGATGTCTCAATGGAAATTGAAAAAGGTGAAATCGTTGGCTTAATTGGGAAGAATGGTGCAGGTAAATCCACACTGATGAAGATGATTGCCAAGTCTCTTAAACCAACTTCAGGAACAGTAACTTACAATGGCGTCGACCTCTATAGCCAAGATAACCTTTTAAAGGATTTTGGAATTATGATTGATCCTGTCTTCTATCCTGAAATGTCAGTTCTTGATAATCTAAAATTTTATCTTAAACTTCATGGAAAAAAAGAGCTCTATGGAAATATTGAAAGCACCCTCAAATTGGTGGAATTGTGGGATGCCCGAAACCGAAAACCCAAAGGTTTTTCATTTGGTATGAAACAAAGGACGGCCTTGGCTATTGCCCTAGTTGCAGAACCTGATTTTCTAATATTAGATGAACCTTTTGTCGGACTTGATCCAATTGGGGTACAAAAATTAATTAATATCTTGAAGAAATGGTCAAATAGCCGGCAAATTTCAATGCTGATTTCTAGCCACCAGCTAGGAGAATTAGAATCCTTATGTGATCGATATGTTTATATCGAAAATGGAGAATTGGCAGATTCTTTCCAAGGAAAAGAAAACCCAAGCCTTCTTGTTAATCTAAATAAAAAGGTAGATTTAGGGATTTTTGAAGATATTCTTTCAGATGAGATTACCCTAGGTGAAAATTATTTAGATATTTCAGTTGCCACCAACTCGGAAACTTTAAATAAGGCTTTTTCCGTCCTTGCAAATCACCAACTCATTGAGTCTATTGAGGTTAAGGAAAATCATCTTAAAGATATCTTTATGAAAGGAGAGTAAGGATGAAAGAAATTTTTCCAGCAGTATTTGAGTCGGTTTGGCGTCGCAAGGAAACGAAAATATACCTTGTTTTCGCACTCTACCCCTTGGTTTATTTCGTCGCCTCATTTTTTGGCCATTCAAATTTTATGCAAATTGTTAGTGGAGGTGGCGTAAAAGTTGGCTACATGGATTTTGCAGACATGATGTTAAATGCTGTAGATACAATGATGTTACCAACTTTAGCTCTCTTCTTTTTAACAATTTCAGTATTTAAGAGAGAAACCGATGACCATACTATGTTTTTGTATAAGGATATTAATAGAAAAAATATCTTTTTTGCAAAATTTTTCAGTCTAATTTTGATATTAATTATCTATTTAGGAACCTTTCTCTTGATTTCCTTGTTCGTACATTATACGAGGGTTGTTCATGCTTCATTTGGGACTTATCGTTTCACATCGGATTCACTTTATAATTCCCTGATGCAATGTGTAGGAACTCTGGTACTTTTCTTGAAGGGAGCTCTGTCTATTGCCATTGCTGCATTTTTATCCCTGCGTTCAAATGTCGGTATGACCATGGTTTCGGCTATCTGTTTGTCTATTACTATGATGATTACTCAGGTAATTGGTGGGCCAATAGCAGCCCTCTTTCCTAATGGTTATAATCAATTTGCAACTTCCTTGAATAATATTTGGATTGGTCTTCTAGGTCCCCTTGTCATTACTCTAATTTATGTGACCGCCTTAAACCACTTCAGTTGGAAAAAATTCGGGAAATTGGAGTTTTAGTTATGGTTTGGAAAATTCTAAAATTGCTCTTACAATTTTTAAATAAACCCAAATTTATTTTAGGACTTCTCCTTAGCCTAGTTGGAACAATTATGGGACTTTTTCTCCCTCAATTTATTGGAAAGTTATTAGATAAACAGTTCTTGAACTTATTGCTTTCAAATCCTGTCACCTTACTCATTGTGCTTTTTATGTTTGTAAGCGTCTATATCATTCAGTCCTTATCAAGTTATTTGATTGGAAGTTGTGGTAGTCTATCTTTAAATAAAATTCAAAAGTATATTTATTCCAGCTTACTAAAGACTTCGGTCGTTGACCTTGACCGGTTTAGGAGTGGTGATTTATCTAGCCGTCTGACCAACGATATATCAGTATTACTAAATTTTATAACGATTATTCTTCCGAAGTTCTTCTTGCATATTATTGTTATTGCAGGCTCGGTTTACTTTCTGTTTACCATTAACACTTTTATGACCCTAATCTGTTTATTTGTTATCCCAATTCTATTTTTAGCTATTATTCCTTTGAATAATAGGTTGGAAAAACACTACAGTTCCTACCAAGATGGGCTAGGTAATATTTCCAGTCAGATTAGTCACAAATTCACTCATATTCGTTTAATGAAGGCATTTAAAGGTGAGACTGTTGAATCAGATAAGATGAATAGGTTTTTCGATAAACAAACGACAAGCTTTAAAAAAATCATCGGTTTATCTGCAATTCAAGGAACCCTTGTTAATGGGATGATGGTTAGCTTTATCATTATTTTGCTGATATTGGCAGGAATTGAAGTGTCAAAGGGAAACATGACCATGACAACTTTGACGACTTTTATCCTGTATACGACCCAATTAATTGATCCAATCGCAGATATATCAGACACCTTGCCAGAATTAGTAGAATTTAATAGTGTGTCAAAACGACTAGCACAAATTTTGGAGTTAAAGCAAGAAGAAAATTCTAAAACCGACCATAAAGTAGTAAGCAATGGAGATATCGCTTTAAAAAATGTTGATTTTTCTTATGAGAGGGATAAGGTCTTAAGAGATATTTCTGTCAATATCCCTTCTGGAAAGCATATAGCTATCGTCGGTCCTAGTGGAGCCGGGAAATCAACAATTTTTTCTTTACTTATGAAATTTTATCAAGGGTATCACGGCTATATCAGTCTTGGTGGTGAAAATTTAACTTCACTTCCTGTTGGACAGCTCAGAGAATTAATCTCATATATTCCTCAAAACAACACGTTATTTCAGGGGACAATTAGAGAAAACTTGCTATATGGGAAAAATAAAGAGATTTCTCCAGAGCGTCTGAATCAGGTTCTTTCCGATTTAGACTTATTGACCCTGGTCGATAGTTTAGAGAAGGGGTTGGATACAGAAATTTCTGATAGCGGAGTCGGTCTTTCTGAAGGTCAAAAACAGCGTTTCAATATAGCAAGAGCCTTATTGAAAGAGCATCCAATCTATTTACTAGATGAAGTGACAGCAAATTTGGATAGTGTTACTGAGAATATTATTAGTAAGGCTATTGATAAATTGACTAAAGGGAAGACAAGACTGACAATCGCTCACAGAATGAATACAATCAGAAATGCAGATTCTATATTAGTTTTAAATAAGAAGGGACAGGTTTCTGATTTTGGTACACATGAACAGTTACAAAAGAGGAGTACCTTGTATAAGAAATTTCTATCCAGCGTTACCAACGTAGAAGGACAAGTCATTTAAACTAGCATAGATTTAAAAAAAGAGAGGAAAAACGAATGCAAAAAAGCAATAGTGGATTTAAAACGTTGACAGATAAGCAATTGTCAAAAATTAGTGGAGGGGCAGGCTATGTCATGCCGAGTGATTGGCCCTGGACCAAATTCAAGTGGCCGAGAGGGGTTATTCCATGGAAATGAAAAATAAACTAGGTAAAGTAAAGAAAAGATGGCTTAGCTTTGCTGTGACAGCAGTAACGGGTCTAGCTTTTATTACAGTGGGAGCGGATTTTGTCAGTGCAGATAGTCAAGGACAGGCTCAAGATTCTCAATCAGTTCAGGTAGGAAATGAGAACCAGGCGACCAGCGATGGGAATCAGGCTAAGGTTTCTAACCAAGACGGAGAGATTCCTATTTCGCTAGAAGCAAATAACCAGTCAGAGGGGCAGTCTCAGCCAACACAATCGACTTCCGAAGCTAGTCAGGACCATCGTAAGAGCCAGATTGTTGAAACTACAAATGAAGTAGCTCCCGTGCAGACTGACTCTACAAGTCAAGCCACCGAGCTACCTTCGGTGTCTCCTGCTTCCGATGGGGCAGTCATCCAGCAGGCCCCTCAAAATCAAGGGTCAGAAGAAAAGCCTGTGGCGGCAGATGCTAATCAGGAACCAGCGACTTCTGTAACAACAGAAGCACCCACAGTCACCTCCAATACTCAACGAGCAGACATTAATAAGGTTGTTGACGGATCTTCATCGGGGATTTCGACCCTTGATGCGGCGGCTTTAACTCTCGAATTTGAGAAGGCCCGTATCAAAGGTGCCACTGATGCTAATATCTTAGCCAAAATTCAAGAGGCAGGGCGTGCGGTTCCAAATAATCTAACTTATCTTAGTGATTTTTATGATGATAATACGGGGACTAGTGGAACGGCCTTTCGTGATAAGGCTAGTAATAAGGTGATTATTGCTTATACGGCTACCAATAATGATGGGAATGAATTACAGGATGCTCTAGGTTCAGATTTGATTGGAATTGGTTTGGCGCGTGGTCAGCACTACCAACCAGCTTATGATTTTTACGACAAGATTGCTAGTCAATATGGGGCAGAAAATATTGTCATTACAGGCCACTCCTTGGGTGGCAATGTAGCCCAACGTGTGGCTCTGAGGAAAAACGTGACAACGACAGTGGTTTATAATGCTGCTCCGCTTTATATCCCATCCCTTGCTTATGTTGGTAATAAGGTTTATGAATCTCTTCGTAAAACGTTTGATCTTCCTTCTAATAAGGAGGAAGCTAAAAAGACCATTTCAGATATCAAGAGTGATATGAAGACCTTTACAGGCAATGTTACCCGCATCACAACCACCAAGGATTGGCTCAACAACTCCATGCGTTGGTTGGGTGCTGTCTACCTAGGTAAGGAATACGTGATTCCTAATTCAGGCAATCATGATTTACAGACTATTGCTGGAGATGCCAAACAGGTGGCTAGTGTGAAGTCTCAGGTTAGTATTTAAGGAAGGGAGCAGCAAAGTGTTAGGTGAAAAAGACCTATCTAAAGAACAGGTTTGGAGTTAATTTAGCATTTTGCCACTATACAATTTCCTTTACTTAGGAATCCCTGTGAAAGAATCAAGTACAAACAAATGGCTCGCTCCTCAAAAGGGGTGAGTCTTTTGTGGGATGTTCAGCTTATATCAGTTATTCCTATCTAGTGATGACATTGCTGTCACAAGATTGACATTCTTTTGATATTGTACAGAGATATCGGAAAAGGGTATAATTAAGTTAGATCTAAACTCAGGGGGTACTTGTAGTGGCTGTGAAGGAAGAATTGGGACAACTCATCAAGAAAAAAAGGGAAGCGAAGAAGCTTTCGCAGAAGAACTTATGTGGCAATGAAGAAGAACTAACTGTTCGCCAACTTCAGAGAATTGAAAAGGGCAAATCCCTGCCGACTTTGGAAAAGTTAGATTATATTGCTAGGATGCTAGAGCTACCTATTTCTGCATTATTAGGAGAAAATGATCTCCAAATTCCTGATGAATATTTCGAGTTAAAAAATCGGATTGTTAAATTCCCAACTTATGGTGATAAGGCCAGAATTGACCAGAAGTTGAAGATGATTGAGGAGATTTATGACAACTACTTTGAGGTTTTACCTGAAGATGAGCTACTCTTCTTGGACTTGACAGAAAGTCTTCTTGGGGGAATTCATGAAAAGGTACTCCCAAATATTGAAGAAATTTATGATGATGCTTTTGAACAGGTCTTAAAGAAAAAAGTCTTTCATTATAATGATTATCTTTATATTGATTATTTCTTGTTTAAATGTCAAAAAGAAAAGTATTACGATAAAAATATTTTAAAAAAAATTGAGAGAAAAATACTTAAACAAAGTTTAACTTTTGAAGAGCTTTATAATATAGAACTACTTATGTCAGTGATGAATTTAATCGGGGTTTATGTAAGTCATGATGACTATCAAGATACTATGCCTTTAATAGAGAAGGGGTACCGAATTATTGATAAGGCACAACTTCACACTTATAAACCAGGACTTCTTGAAGTTGAAGCTAGATACCATATTAGAGTGGAAGGGAACAAAGAGAAATCAAAAGAAATCTACCAACAAGCCTTGATGTTGGGAGAGATACTGGGCGATCAAGTAATAATTAATGATATCAAAAAAGAAATGAAAATTGATGGGATTGAATAGATTCCTTTGCTAGTAGTGGGTAAGGCGGGATCCTAGTAGCTTTGTATTTAGGGCTACTATCATTTAGAAAAGGGTGACATAGATGTCAGGCGACATCCATGTCGCTATTTTTTTAGGAGAGAAATAGGTAGAATAGACTTATCAAATGAAAGGAAGTTTTTAATCCAAATGAAATTGAGAAAAGTTCTAGAAATACTAACAGTAATTGCTATGTTAACAGTATTGTTTCGGTAGTATAGATAAATAGAAAGGATTTATTTTGAAAAAATTCCTGTGTTTATCCAGGTTCGAGAAGGAAGAACATGAAAAAATTCCGTTTATTTATTAAGACAGCATTCACTTTAGCCTGGCTAGTCGCCCTTGGCAAACTAATCTCTGCTCTGGCGACAGGGACGGCTTCCGGTTTGTTTCCTATCGTGGCTTATAATCGTATCCAGGGGGTCTTTGGTTGGTCCTTATTCTTGGGGATTCTCTTTAGTATTTTGTTAGTAGCAACTAAAGAACCTAAGAAAACTGTGAAAATTTAAGTAGAATAAAAACGAGTTCCAAAGGGAGCTCGTTTTTATGATCTAGTTTTGAATAACGGTCAGTTCGCTCTTGATGCCGTTGAGCTCAATTGTGGTCTGGGCATCTGGATTGGAATAGTCGGTGGTTGGCTGGCCAGCTTTTTCGAAGGCTAGCTTGGTCGTCAAGCCCTTTTTTCTTGCCACAAAGTCAAAATCTTTGGGAAGATAGACTTTGGAGCTGCAAGAAATTTGGTTGAGATCCAGTCGGCCAGAGAAGGAATTGAGTTTGATTTGGCAGTCTAATTTATTGTTAAGTTCAATATGACTCTGGCAATCCGTGATAGTAATCTCTGATACTCGTCCATCAAACTCAATGTTAGCCGCCTTTATTCCAAGCAAGTCAAGTTTTTGACAGTTGGCAGCGAGTTCACAATTTTCCAGATACTTTTCTGGTAATTTGACTAAAATGGTTAGGTCCTCTTTAGATTGATTCTGACTTAACTCTTGGGATTGTTTCAGATCCACGTCAAGAGCTTTTTTCTGATCATCCAGTTTGAGTTTACAAACTTGTTCGAGATTTTCAATGGTATTTGATTTTAGGTAGATGTCAATTTTTTCCCCCTTGGCAGCTTGCAGGTGGATGTCATGGGCTGCTCCTAGTTTGAGGTCAAAACGTTTAGGGCTGTCAATATCATAGGCCACCTTGCTCTGATAGAGGAAATCCTTGGATTCGGTCAGGCTGGCACTTTCGGCTAGGAGGTCATCCAGAGAAACCTCAAAGAGATTAGCTAGGGCTTGCAGGTTATTAATGTCAGGAAGACCACCACCGGTTTCCCACTTGGTGATGGCTTGTCTGGAAACGTGGAGGCTTTCGGCTAATTTTTCCTGAGAGAGCCCCAGTTGTTTGCGGTAGTAGCGAAGGGTTTGATCAAGTGACATAATAATTTCCTTTATTCTAATAGTTTTGTGGATCTGTCGTGGTGAAATCTTGTTGCTCCCATTCTTAATCCCACTTTTACTCTAGCTCAAACGAGACTTGAGAACCAGCAGCCTTTCTTGTCATTTGGCAGATTTTTGCTACTTTTCGTAGCATGGCTCTATTATATCCTATTTAACAAGCATCGTCAGGTTTATTTGATAGTTTCTCTGATGGAAAGATTAAGCTACGAAGGGTAGCAAAAAATAAGCAATTTGATCATTATTGTTGCTGGCAGCGGTTCTATTTTATAGGTATAGTATGAGCAGCCTAGTTAAAAGGAGGACGTTTATGGCTAAACAGGTTATAATTTCAGCCCGCCAACTTAAAAAGAGTTTTGGTGCAAAAGGTAATCAAGAGACGATTTTTTCTCATTTAAATCTTGAGATTTATCGGGGAGATTTCACAGTCATTATGGGAGCTTCGGGGGCAGGAAAATCTACCCTGCTCTACTCTTTGTCAGGAATGGACAAACCGACGAAAGGGGAGGTTTACATTGATGGTACTGATATTACTCAGATGACCAGTGACCAACTGGCTAAATTTCGGAGGCAGCAATGTGGCTTTGTTTTTCAACAAATTTATCTCATGCAGGAGCAGACCCTGATGGATAATGTCTTGATTGCTGGAGTACTCTTGCCGAGAAAGCAAAAGGAGTTGGTAGCACAAGCCAAGAATTTATTTGCTCAAGTGGCTATTTCAGAGCAAACGCAAGCTAAACTGCCTTCGCAAGTCTCAGGAGGAGAGGCCCAGCGGGCAGGAATCGTTCGAGCGATTATTAATCAGCCTAAGATTTTATTTGCAGACGAGCCGACAGGGGCTTTAAATTCGTTAAATTCTGAGGCCGTTCTAGATGTTTTTTCGTCACTTCATCAACAAGGGCAAAGCATTGTGATGGTCACTCATGATAAAAAATCGGCTTTACGAGGAAACCGGATTATCTATCTAAAAGATGGACAGATTTTTGGCGAGTGCCAACTTGATGACACCTTAGATGATCAGAAACGTCAGAAAATATTTGATCAGTTTCTTTTAGAAATGGGGTGGTAGGTATGTTCCTTGCCCTTCAAAATCTCAGAAAGCAAAAACGTCACTATCTTTCATTTGCCTTGATGCTTTTCTTAGCAGCTGTCATTGTCAATCTATCCCTCGTTCTCTCTTTTCAAACTTCAAAAGCTTATGATCAGGAATTTAATCAGTTAAAAACGGCTCAATTAAACGTTTTGATTTCTCAGAAACAAGATAGTGAAGACCTACTGAAGCAGATTGACAAAATACATGGGGTAAATTTTACAGAACGCCATCGAGGGATTTTTACCAAGACTAAGGTCCATCATTTTGCAGGGACTGACTTTGAAATGGCAATGGTTTTCTACGACAGTAGTCAGAAAAGGAATTTGAATCGTTTTAAGCTGTCAAAATCTGGAAAAGCAACCAGACAGAGGATCTATATTCCTAACTATATCTCCAAATTAGGAGGCTTTCCAATCGGTTCTAAAATCCGCTACACGATAGGCAAAAAGGACTATACTTATTCTGTGGCCGGAACCGTGGAAGAGATGCAGTACGGCAATTACGGGACCAATGTTATTGGAACCTATCTTCCCCATAAAGCTTATCAGTCTTTATCCGAGGCAGAAAAGGATCATTTGGTTACGGAATATTCGCTAAAAGTGAGTTCTCCATCGAAGCTTAGCTCTGTAAAGAAACAACTGACTTCACTCTTAGCTGACAAGGGAATTGCGGTTGTGCTTATTAAAGATTATAAGACCGTCAAACAAGCGAGGACCATGGTGAGCACCTTGTTGATTGCTATTTTTATGGCAGTGGCTGGGATAATCTTTATCATTAGCTTATTTTTAAGTGCCTTTCGAATCCAAAATCACCTTAAATCAGAAGTGGTTAATATGGGGGTGCTTAAGGCCGTGGGGTATACCAGTGCTAAAATCATCTTTTCAGAAGTGCTTCCTTATCTATTGGTTGCTATGATAGCTACGGTCACGGGAATTTTAACTTCTTATCTGGTTCTCCCTTCCCTCGCTTCCTTTTTAGCAGTTCAATCGGGATTTGTCTTTAAACCGAGCTTCGATAGCTATGCTTTGTTTTTGATTGTCATTATTGGAAGTTTATCAACGGGGGCACTAACTTATCTGTGTGCTAGGAAGATTCACCGCTTCAATCCTATTGATGCTGTTAGGAGGACAGGCTCTACTCGGAAATTCTTGAATCATTTTTCTCTAGCAAATTCTAGGCTAGGAGTCTCAGGAGCTTTAATCCTAAAGCAAGTATTTGCTTCTTTTTGGCAAAATATTTTACTGTTTGTTTTAACCCTAGGACTCATGCTTTTGCTCGCTTTCTCAGGGACTCTGCTTTATAATACTGCCGGTAAGCCCGATAATTTTTTAAGGACCATTTCGGAAGAGCTTCCTTCTGCTATTTTTACTGTAGACAAACCACAAGAGCTACAAACTATAAAAAAGGAACTTAAAGGTGACTCCAGGGTTAAACAGGTTTTAAACTATTCTACCCAGTCTATCAATGGACCCGATGGAGCTCTGACAGCATTTGTAACAGCAGACTTCTCTCAGTTGACTAATAATATTATTTATAAGGGGAGAAATCCTTCAACTAGTGATGAGGTGGCTATCGGAAGTGCCTTAGCTCATCATTATAAAATTGGGGATCGGATTAGACTGGATAACAATAGCAGGTTCCACACCTATAAAGTTACAGGTTATATCCAAAGTGTCAACAATCAAGGACAGGTTTGTGAATTGACAGCGGCGGGCTATCATCAGATTGCTGAAACGAGACAGAATCATTTGAATGTTTATCTAAAGAAAGGAGTATCTACCAAACATTTCATAAGAGACTATAAGGCAAATTATTCAAATAGTTCTTTAAAAACTACTAATTACGATCAAGTTATTAAGACTGGCAGTAGGCTCTATACGAGAGTTGTTGCTGTTGTCTTAGGTGTTGTCTTTATACTTTCCTTATTTATGATTAGCTTGGTTTTGTTTGTCGTTATTAACTCACTGATTACCAGACGGAAACAGGAGCTAGGAATTTATAAGGCGCTAGGTTGGTCCGATAGACAACTGATCTTTCAGTTAATTTTTGGCTTTATTCCTGTTATAATACTGGCCGCATTTTTATCCATTCTGCTAGCTATCTCTCTCATTCCCTTACTAAATCAGGAAGTTTTAGGTCTGGTTGGAGTTTATAAAAACCATTTTCAAGTTTCATTAGGAGTTTTGTTTCTTCTTGCTTTAGCTTTTGTTGGGTTAAATTTTGCAATTAGTTTGTTTTTATCTCGGTCAATAAAAACGATTGTCCCTTATTCTCTTTTAACAGAATAGCAAAAACAAAAATAGTTCGCTATTTACGAACTATTTTTGTTTTTGTTTTTTGTATTGTCTGTAAAACATTGAATAAGTCAGTGGGGTATGTTAAAATTTAGGAGAACAAAAAGGGAAGGCGAACATTTTCATGAAAAAAGAACTCATTTACACCGGTAAAGCCAAGGATATTTACACGACAGAGGATGAGAATGAGATTGTATCGGTCTACAAGGACCAAGCGACCATGCTCAATGGGGCTCGCAAGGAGACCATCAAGGGCAAGGGCGTGCTGAACAATCAAATCTCATCCTTAATTTTTGAGAAATTAAATGCGGCTGGTGTGGCCACTCACTTTGTCAAGCAGTTGTCAGAAACAGAACAGCTCAATAAGAAGGTTAAAATTATTCCTTTGGAAGTGGTTTTACGCAACTATACGGCCGGTTCTTTTGCCAAGCGTTTCGGTCTGGAAGAGGGCATCAAGTTTGAGACGCCGATTGTTGAGTTTTACTATAAAAATGATGAGCTGGATGATCCCTTTATCAATGATGAGCACGTCAAGTTTTTAGAGATTGCCAATGACCAGCAGATTGCCTTTCTGAAGGAAGAAACCCGGCGTATCAACGAACTTCTGTCGGACTGGTTTAGCCAAATTGGTCTCAAGTTGATTGATTTCAAGTTGGAATTTGGCTTCGACAAAGATGGCCAAATTATTTTGGCGGATGAATTTTCACCAGACAACTGTCGCCTTTGGGACAAGGATGGCCACCACATGGACAAGGATGTCTTTCGTCGTGATTTGGGCAATCTGACCGATGTCTACGAAGTTGTTTTGGAAAAATTGCAGGGGCTAGACTAAGGAAATTAATTGTCGTTGAAAATCAAAAGTGGGCGGGAGCAGAAACTCCGCCCATCTCACAAAGATGGCAAAACCAACCGACCTCGCAAGGCATGGCCGTGCAAGGAGTGGATGGCGGAAGCTTTTGATTTTTGAAGAGTATGCGTTAAGAAATTAAGACAAAGGAAATAAAGCATGAATAAGCGAATTTTTGTGGAGAAGAAGGCCGATTTTCAGGTTAAGGCTAGCTCTCTGGTGGCGGAATTGAGGCATAATTTACAGTTGTCAAGCTTGAAAGACTTGCGTCTAATCCAGGTCTATGATGTGTTCAATATCCCAGTAGACCTTTTGGAAAAGGCCCAGGCTCACATCTTTTCTGAACGGGTGACGGACCAGGTCCTGGATCAGGCAGACCTAAATAAGGATCTGCAGGCTTCTGCCTTCTTTGCTATTGAGGCCTTGCCTGGTCAGTTTGACCAAAGGGCAGCCAGTGCCAAGGAAGCCCTCTTGCTACTGGGAGGCGGTTCAGATGTTGAGGTCAATACGGCCCAGCTCTACTTGGTCAATCAGGGCATTGCGGCGGATGAATTGGAAGCTCTCAAGACTTATTTGCTCAATCCTGTTGATTCTCGTTTTAAGGATATTAGTCAACCCCTAGCTCCGCAGGCCTTTGCAAATTCTGATAAAACCATTCCCAACCTCGATTTCTTTGCGACTTACTCGGCTGAAGACTTCAAGGCTTATAAGGCCCAAGAAGGCCTGGCCATGGAAGTGGATGATTTGGTCTTTATCCAGGACTACTTTAACAAATTAGGTCGGGTACCAACAGAAACCGAGCTCAAGGTCCTAGATACTTACTGGTCTGACCACTGTCGTCACACAACCTTTGAGACAGAGCTTAGAAACCTGGATTTCTCCCAGTCCAAATTTCAGGAGCAATTGCAGGCAACCTATGATAAGTATTTGGCTATGCGGCAGGAATTGGGGCGTGAGGACAAGCCTCAAACTCTGATGGATATGGCGACTATTTTTGGTCGTTATGAGCGGGCCAATGGTCGTTTGGATGATATGGAAGTTTCTGATGAGATTAATGCCTGCTCGGTAGAAATTGAAGTTGATGTCAATGGTGTCAAAGAGCCCTGGCTCCTCATGTTCAAGAATGAAACCCACAATCACCCGACAGAAATTGAGCCTTTTGGTGGGGCGGCAACCTGTATCGGTGGTGCTATTCGTGACCCGCTTTCAGGTCGTTCCTACGTTTATCAGGCCATGCGGATTTCAGGAGCTGGTGATATTACGACCCCGATTGCTGAAACTAGGGCTGGGAAGTTACCGCAACAGGTTATTTCCAAAACGGCTGCCCATGGTTATTCCTCCTACGGGAATCAAATTGGCCTAGCCACGACCTACGTCAAGGAATACTTCCACCCAGGCTTTGTCGCTAAGCGCATGGAGCTGGGGGCAGTTGTTGGTGCAGCACCTAAGGAAAATGTTGTCCGTGAAAAGCCTGAGCCTGGCGATGTTGTCATCTTGCTAGGTGGTAAAACGGGGCGTGATGGTGTCGGTGGTGCGACAGGATCTTCCAAGGTTCAAACCGTGGAATCTGTAGAAACTGCTGGTGCAGAAGTGCAAAAGGGGAATGCCCTTGAAGAGCGCAAGATTCAACGCCTCTTCCGCAAGAAAGAAGTGACCCGTCTGATTAAGAAGTCCAACGACTTTGGGGCTGGTGGTGTCTGTGTCGCTATCGGCGAGTTGGCAGATGGTCTGGAAATAGACCTGGATAAGGTACCACTTAAGTATGCAGGCCTGAATGGTACCGAAATTGCTATCTCTGAGAGTCAAGAGCGGATGGCAGTTGTGGTTCGGCCAGAAGATGTGGATAACTTCATCGCCCAAGCAGCTAAGGAAAATATCCAAGCCGTCCTTGTAGCGACAGTAACGGATAAACCAAACTTGGTCATGACCTGGAATGGGGAAACCATTGTTGATATTGAACGGTCCTTCCTTGATACCAACGGTGTTCGGGTTGTGGTTGATGCCAAGGTTGTGGATAAGGACTTGGACCTGCCAGAAGTTCGTCGGACTTCGCCAGCTAGTCTGGAAGCTGATACCTTGGCTGTCCTTTCCGACCTCAATCACACTAGTCAAAAGGGCCTACAGACTATCTTTGATAGCTCGGTTGGTCGCTCAACCGTCAATCATCCCCTAGGTGGTCGCTACCAAGTAACTCCTACTGAAAGCTCTGTGCAAAAGTTGCCGGTCGAACATGGGGTGACCAAGACGGCTTCGGTAATGGCTCAGGGCTATAACCCTTACCTAGCTGAATGGTCCCCTTACCACGGAGCAGGCTACGCAGTCATCGAAGCCACTGCTCGCCTAGTAGCGACGGGTGCGGATTGGTCCAAGGCGCGTTTCTCCTATCAAGAGTACTTCGAGCGGATGGACAAGCAGGCTGAGCGCTTCGGTCAACCGCTGGCAGCTCTCTTAGGGTCCATTGAAGCTCAGACCCAATTAGGCTTGCCTTCTATCGGTGGTAAGGACTCCATGTCTGGGACCTTTGAAGAATTGACCGTTCCTCCAACCTTGATGGCCTTCGGTGTAACGACCGCTAATAGTGATGCGGTTCTCTCCCCAGAATTCAAGGCGGCTGGTGAAAACATCTACTACCTTCCTGGTCAGGCCCTCAGCCAAACCATTGATTTCGACCTGATTAAGGGCAATTTTGAAAAATTTGCGGACCTGCAAAAGCAATACAGGATCACAGCAGCCTCGGCTGTCAAATACGGTGGCCTGATGGAAAGCCTAGCTTTGATGACTTTTGGCAATCATATCGGGGTTGACGTCAAAGTTGACAACCTTGACACTAGCTTGACAGGACAGTTGGGCGGCTTTGTCTTTAGCTCTCCTGACGAGATTGACGGACTTGTCAAGCTGGGGCAAACCAATTCAGACTTTAGACTGCTTGTCAATGATGTCAACCTGTCTGGAGAAAAGCTCCTAGCAGCCTTCGAAGGCAAACTTGAAGAAGTTTACCCGACAGAATTTAAGCAAGCAGAAGAGCTCCAAGGGGTACCAGCTGTCTTGACAGACTTTGTCAAAACAGCGAAGACTCAAGTGGACAAACCTCTGGTTTACATTCCGGTCTTTCCTGGGACCAATTCCGAATACGACTCGGCCAAGGCCTTTGAGGCTGCGGGCGCTCAGGTTGAGCTTGTACCCTTTGTGACTCTGGATGCGGCTGCGATTGCGGCTTCGGTTGACACCATGGTTGACAAGATTGACAAGGCCAATATTATCTTCTTCGCTGGTGGCTTCTCAGCTGCTGACGAACCAGACGGATCCGCTAAGTTTATTGTCAATATCCTGCTCAACCAAAAGGTTCGCCGAGCTATTGATGCCTTCATAGAGCGAGGGGGTCTCATCATCGGTATCTGTAATGGTTTCCAAGCCCTGGTTAAATCTGGTCTGCTTCCTTATGGTAATTTTGAAGAGGCTGGTGAAACTAGCCCAACCCTCTTTTACAACGATGCCAACCAACACGTGGCTAAGATGGTGGAAACTCGTGTTGCCAATACTAATTCACCTTGGTTGGCAGGTCTTGAGGTCGGTGATATTCATGCCATTCCTGTTTCCCACGGGGAAGGAAAGTTCGTGGTCAGCGGCCAAGAGTTCAAGGAACTGCGAGATAATGGTCAAATTTGGAGCCAGTATGTTGACTTTGATGGCCAGCCAAGCATGGACTCTAAATACAATCCAAATGGCTCAAGTCATGCGATTGAAGGCATTACTAGCAAGAATGGTCAAATCATTGGTAAGATGGGACACTCAGAGCGGTGGGAAGCTGGACTTTTCCAAAACATCCCAGGTAACAAGGATCAAAAACTCTTTGAGTCAGCAGTCCGCTACTTTACTGGTAAGTAGGAGTATAGAGCTAGAGTTCTCTTGGTCTGGTCGGCCTTAGCCAAATCAATTGGGGCAAAGGCTGATGGATTCTAGGAGCCTTGCTTGCATGCGTGCTAACTCAGAAAAAATGTCAAAACAAGACAATGTTAGGTAAAACAATGACATACGAAGTAAAATCTTTAAATGAAGAATGTGGAATTTTTGGGATTTGGGGCCATCCCCAAGCCGCCCAAGTGACCTATTTCGGTCTCCACAGTCTTCAACATCGAGGACAGGAAGGGGCTGGAATTCTAGTCAATAATGGGGGCGATCTTAAACGTCACCGCGATGTTGGCTTGGTTTCGGAAGTTTTTAAAAATCCTGCAGACCTTGCTAAACTAGAGGGAAATAGTGCTATTGGCCATGTCCGTTATGCGACGGCTGGTGAAGCGACCATTGACAATATCCAACCCTTTCATTTTCGCTTTTACGATGGCCATTTGGGTCTGGCCCACAATGGGAACCTGACCAATGCTCAGACCTTGAGGGCTGAACTGGAGGATAAGGGGGCGATTTTTTCCAGCACATCGGATAGCGAAATCCTCATGCACCTGATTCGCCACAGCCGAAAGAGCAACTTTATTGACAAGGTCAAGGAGGCCCTTAATAGGGTTAAGGGGGGCTTTGCCTACCTGCTCATGGCTGAGGGTAAGTTGATTGCTGCCTTGGATCCTAACGGCTTTCGGCCTCTCTCCATCGGTAAGATGAAAAATGGAGCCTGGGTGGTTTCTAGCGAGACCTGTGCCTTTGAGGTGGTCGGTGCTGAATGGGTGCAGGATGTCGAACCGGGTCAGCTAGTCATTATTGATGACAGCGGGATTGAATTTGACACCTACACGACAGATACCCAGCTGGCCATTTGCTCTATGGAATACATCTACTTTGCTCGGCCGGACTCGACCATTCACGGGGTCAACGTGCATACAGCCCGCAAGAACATGGGCCGCAGGCTGGCCCAGGAATTCGAGCATCAAGCCGATATTGTGGTTGGAGTGCCCAATTCCTCCCTCTCAGCAGCCATGGGCTTCGCCGAAGAATCTGGCTTGCCTAATGAAATGGGGCTGATTAAAAATCAATACACCCAGCGGACCTTCATTCAACCGACCCAAGAATTGCGCGAGCAAGGGGTCAGAATGAAACTTTCAGCCGTCTCTGGCGTCGTTAAGGACAAGCGGGTGGTCATGATTGATGACTCCATCGTTCGGGGAACGACCAGTCGACGGATTGTCCAACTCCTGCGAGAAGCAGGGGCTAAGGAGGTCCACGTGGCCATCGGTAGTCCTGAGCTCAAGTATCCCTGCTTTTATGGGATTGATATCCAGAGTCGCCGAGAATTGATTTCGGCCAACCACGATGTGGAGGAGGTTCGTCAAATTATCGGGGCCGATAGCCTGACCTACCTGTCCAAGGAAGGCCTGATTGAGTCGGTCGGTCTGGACACAGATGCCCCTAATGGTGGCCTCTGTGTGGCCTATTTTGATGGCGATTATCCGACTCCCCTCTATGACTATGAGGAACGCTACCTCCAAAGCCTTAGAGAGAAGACCTCCTTCTTTAGAAACTAGGCGTTTGGTCTTGCCAGTTTTTCAGCTCCTTTAGAGCTGGACAGTTCAAATGCTTTTATAGAAGGCGGCTGGGGGAAAGCCCCTAAGAGTTTTCTTGGCTCTTAGATGAAACCTTAAAAGAGAAAATTCATTCCCTACTGAATAATAGAAAAAAGGAAAATCTTATGTCTAAAAATGCTTATGCCCAATCGGGTGTTGATGTCGAAGCCGGCTACGAGGTTGTCGAGCGGATTAAAAAACATGTGGCCAGGACCGAACGCCTCGGTGTCATGGGAGCCCTGGGTGGCTTTGGTGGCATGTTTGACTTGAGCCAAACGGGTGTCAAGGAGCCGGTCTTGATTTCTGGAACAGACGGTGTGGGCACCAAGCTAATGCTGGCCATCAAGTACGACAAGCACGATACCATTGGTCAGGATTGTGTGGCCATGTGTGTCAACGATATCATTGCTGCCGGTGCTGAACCCCTCTACTTCCTTGACTATGTAGCGACTGGAAAAAATGAACCAGCCAAGTTGGAGCAGGTAGTCGCGGGTGTAGCTGAGGGTTGTGTCCAGGCTGGTGCTGCTCTGATTGGTGGAGAAACGGCTGAGATGCCTGGCATGTATGGCCCCGATGACTATGACCTGGCTGGTTTTGCGGTTGGTATTGCCGAAAAATCTCAGATTATTGATGGCACAAAGGTCCAGGCTGGCGATGTCCTCTTGGGTCTGGCTTCTTCTGGTATCCATTCCAATGGTTATTCCCTGGTTCGTAAGGTCTTTGCGGACTATAGCGGTGACGAAGTCCTGCCAGAATTGGCAGGCAAGCCCCTCAAGGAAGTCCTGCTTGAGCCAACACGGATTTATGTCAAGGCAGTCCTGCCTTTGATTAAGGAAAGACTGGTCAATGGCCTTGCCCACATCACTGGTGGTGGCTTTGTGGAAAATGTTCCTCGTATGTTTGGCGACCATTTGGCGGCTGAAATTGATGAGGCCAAGGTACCAGTTCTGCCAATCTTCAAAGCCTTAGAAAAATATGGCCAAATCAAACACCAAGAAATGTTTGAAATCTTCAACATGGGCATCGGTCTCGTGCTGGCCGTCAGTCCTGACAAGGTTGAACGGGTCAAGGAAATCTTGAACGAGCCTGTCTACGAACTGGGGCGGATTGTCGAGAAGGCTGACGCTAGCGTGGTGATTAAATAATGGCCAAAAAGATTGCAGTTTTCGCTTCGGGTAACGGCTCCAATTTTCAGGTCATTGCCGAGCAGTTTGAGGTGGCCTTTCTCTTTTCAGACCACCGCGATGCCTATGTCTTGGAGAGGGCAAAAAAGCTGGGTGTGACCAGCTATGCCTTTGAACTCAAGGAATTTGAAAGTAAGGCAGCCTATGAGACAGCGCTGGTCCGGCTTTTGGAACAACACCAGATTGACTTGGTTGTGCTGGCGGGCTATATGAAAATCATCGGACCGACCTTGCTTTCGGCCTATGAGGGGCGGATTATCAATATCCACCCAGCCTACCTGCCTGAATTTCCTGGTGCTCACGGTATCGAAGATGCCTGGAATGCAGGCGTTGACCAGTCGGGGGTGACCGTGCACTATGTAGATAGCGGTGTGGATACCGGCCAAGTGATTCAGCAAGTTCATGTTCCCCGCCTAGCTGATGACACCATCGACAGCTTTGAAGCAAGGATTCACCAACATGAGTACCAACTCTACCCCCAAGTCCTAGAAAGCCTGGGAGTGGAGAGGAAATGATGAATGATAACGAATTAGATGGTTATAAACTTTTTTTTGAAAAAGTCTTTCCAAGTATGTCTGATACAGATATTTTAAATGAGCTGTGGAATTTTGCAAATACTTCGCTTCATAAAATTGAGTATCCAGAGGCAGAGGAAGCTTGGAAAGATTTAAAACAGTCAATTGATGAAAGAAGTAAAGGCATAAACAAGCGAGGTAATACTGTTTATGTTCGTACATTTGGTAATAAGAAAGATAGAGAATCTGAGGAATTGCTGAGGTGTTTTTATAAGCATGTTTATGGTATTGACTTTATTAAAATAGATAAAAGCAATAACCAAAAGCCAACTTCTGTTTTACAAAAATACACGGACTATAGTAAAAAGAATAGTAATAAGAAAAAGAAATTAGTAAATTACCAAATATCACATATATTTGGTAAAACACTTAATTGCTACGCATTCGCTGCCCCATGGAATGTAATCTATTTGCCCAAAATTTTAGATCCACTTACTGGCCATGAAAGCAAAGGTATTTTCACTAGAGAATTCACAAAAAAACTACAAAAAATGATGCTCGAAAATTATAAGGACATGATTGTAGAATACAATGAAAAAATGGAATATACTTTTACGGACAAAATTAAGAGTTTTAAGTTTCAAAAGGAATGTTTAATCACTGAATTTGGGAAAGATAGAGTGGAAAAATTTTTTGGCGAAATAGATAAAAACTTTTCAAAAATTGAACTACCAAAGGAGAAATCATGACAAAACGTGCACTGATTAGTGTTTCCGATAAAACTGGCATTGTCGAATTTGCCACAGCCCTTAAAGACTTAGGTTGGGAAATCATCTCAACAGGTGGGACTAAGAAGGCCCTTGATGCGGCTGGTCTTACCACCATTGCCATTGATGATGTTACTGGTTTTCCAGAAATGATGGACGGTCGGGTCAAGACCCTCCACCCAGCCATCCACGGTGGCCTCTTGGCCCGTCGTGACCTAGATAGCCACCTTGAGGCTGCTAGAGACAATGGGATTGAGCTGATTGATTTGGTGGTGGTTAACCTCTATCCTTTCAAGGAAACCATTCTCAAACCTGATGTGACCTATGCCGATGCTGTGGAAAACATTGACATCGGTGGACCTTCTATGTTGCGCTCAGCGGCTAAAAATCACGCCAGCGTGACTGTGGTCGTGGATCCGGCTGATTATGCTAAGGTCCTGGAAGAATTGCAGGCAAGTGGGGAAACCACTTACCCAACCAGACAGGCTCTGGCTGCCAAGGTTTATCGCCATACGGCTGCCTATGATGCCCTGATTGCTGACTACTTCACTAAGCAAGTCGGTGAAAGCAAGCCTGAAAAGCTGACCCTCACCTACGACCTCAAACAGGCCATGCGTTATGGGGAAAATCCCCAACAGGATGCCGATTTCTACCAAAAGGGTCTGCCAACCGACTATTCCATTGCTTCAGCCAAACAACTCAATGGGAAGGAGCTTTCCTTCAATAATATCCGTGATGCCGATGCGGCCATTCGGATTATCCGCGACTTCAAGGACCGCCCAACGGTTGTGGCTCTCAAGCATATGAATCCTTGTGGAATCGGTCAGGCAGATAATATTGAGACCGCTTGGGATTATGCCTTTGAGGCTGACTCAGTTTCCATCTTTGGCGGAATCGTGGTTCTCAACCGCCAGGTCGATGCAGCGACGGCCAAGAAGATGCATGCCATTTTCTTGGAAATCATCATCGCCCCAAGCTATTCTCCAGAAGCCTTGGAAATCTTGACCACCAAGAAGAAAAATCTGCGGATTTTGGAGCTGGCATTTGATGCTCAAGACCAAAGTGAAGTCGAAGCGGAATACACGGGCGTGGTCGGTGGCTTGCTGGTGCAAAATCAAGACACCATCAAGGAAAATCCAGCCGACTGGCAGGTCGTAACCGAGCGCCAACCTAGCCAACAAGAAAAAGAGGCCCTGGAATTCGCTTGGAAGGCCATCAAGTATGTCAAGTCCAACGGGATTCTGGTGGCCAATGACCACATGACCCTGGGTGTCGGCCCTGGTCAAACCAATCGGGTCGGTGCAGTCAAGATTGCCCTGGAACATGCCGCGGGTCGTCTGGAGGGAGCCGTCCTAGCCAGCGATGCCTTCTTCCCCTTTGCGGATAACGTCGAAGAAATTGCAGCCAGCGGTATCAAGGCCATCGTTCAGCCAGGTGGCTCCATTCGTGACCAAGAAGTCATTGATGCCGCCAACAAACACGGCCTGACCATGGTCTTCACAGGTGTCAGACATTTTAGGCATTGATAAATTTTTGTCTAACTTTAGGGTGCGCAGAGCAAATCGTTGGACGGGCTTTCTCAAGCCCCTGCAGAGCAAAACAGACTAAAGCCAATAATCAAAAAATTCTTGAACTAGACGGTTCAAGAATTTTTTGATAGGAAAAAGGAACACTTAGCGCATCCGTCTGCTGACCTTGAGGGCTAGTCTGGTGATTTCCTCAACGTCCATTTCTGGATAGTCGCATCTCAGCCATTCGTCCAGGATACTGTAGAGACCGCCCACTAGATAGCGGCTATCGTAAATTAGCTGTTTGCTATCCTGATTATCAGGATGCCAAGGGGTGTTTACTATAATATCGCGAAATTTTGTCAGAGATTTGTAGAATCGATTAGGAACCAAGCCTAATAGTTCTGCTTCCTGCAAAACTTTCATCCGTTCAGCCTCTTTTGTCCAATAATCCATGAAAAAGCAAATGATATTTTCAAAATCTGTCAGTTCTATGGTTTGAATTTGCCTAAAGTAATTGTCCAGCAAGCGGTCAATATAAGCGGTTAAAACGCGCTCTTTGGACGGGTAGTAGCGGTAGAAAGTCCGTCGTGAGACTTGTGCGTGCTCACTTAATTCTGCAATACTGATGGTCTTGAGGGATTTTCTGACGGCTAATAAGTCAAACAGGGCTTCTTCAATTTCTTGCCTAATATCTAATGTCATAACCTCGCCTCCTTTGCTTGGTGACACCTGTCACACTTTGCTTCAAACTGTGCCAAATGCTTTAGATCTCTTGTTTTTGCTGGGCTATTTTCCTATACTACAGTCGACTCATTTCTATTATAAGTTAATTTGATTCAAGTAAAGGAGAAAAAGATGTCCCTAATTATGACCTACTGGTTTTTACCGATTTTATTTATTATCCATGATTTTGAGGAAATCATCATGGTGCCCTTGTGGAAACAAAGACATGGCCAGAAGCTGCGAAAATTTAAGCGACCTTTCTTTGGAGCCGTCACAGATGGTTCGATCTTTGCTATTGGTGTTTTGGAGGAGTTCATTCTCTTAGTTGTTATTGCTATCTTTTGTCAAATCACCCACAGTGATTTGCTCTATTTGGTCTTTCTAGGAGCTTATAGTGCCCACTTTTTGGCTCACTATCTCATGTGTTTCCGGTTTAAGGGATATGTTCCAGGGGTTATCACTGCTACCCTTGAATTACCTTTGGTCATCCCCATGCTGCTTCATTATGGGCGGGTGGTAACCAGCCCAGGACTGTTTAGTCTTTATCTGGTCCTAGCAGTTATCTTTGTTTTTCTTAACGTTATTTGGCTTCATGATCTCATGGCAAAAATTCAGAGAGTCGTTGAGAGTAAAATCCATTAAACGCTTATTAAGCAGGGCTTTGACTGAGCAGTCAAGCTCTTTTTCTTTTGTTGAAAATGTTACTAACTAGTCCCATGTAACGAATGTTACAGACAGACTAATCTTTTGTTAAGGTGAGCCGATAAGATGGACTTTGGTAAAATCTATGATAGGATAGGAAACGTACTAAAAAATGAATAAAATTTCTCAGCCGTCAGGCTGAAGAATTTGTCTAAATAAGAAGGGACTATAACATGAAACTCAACAAAAAAATGCTACTAGCCTCAACACTCGCTTTATCTGTCTTCGCAGCAACCAATGTTCAAGCTGAAGAAGCAAGCACCAACCAAAACTGGGCTCCTCGTTCAGTTGAAGAGGTTAAGGCTGACTTGGCTAACCAAGGTAATACCACAACCTACACCGTTAAATCAGGCGATACGCTCAGCACCATCGCTGAAGCTATGGGCATTGATGTCAACGTCTTGGCCAAGGTTAACTCAATTGCTGATGTTAATGTTATCTTCCCAGGGACAGTCATCTCAGCAACCTATGATGCTAACCACAATGCTACTGATGTGACTATCCAGGGCGCTGGTCAAGAAACTCCACAAGCTTCTGTTGATTTGTCAAACAACCAAGTAACTGTTGGGGAGAACACAACTTCTTTGGATGACATCGAAACACCAGCTTCAAGCGAAGCCCCAGCAACAGACCAAAGTCAAGCTATGCCAGAACCTCAAGCACCAGCATCAGAGCAAGCCCAAGGCTCTGAAACTGCAGCTTCATCAGAAGCGGCAGACCAAGGTCAAGCCCAATCAGAAACGGTTGCTCAAGGAGCGTCAGAAGTTGCACAACCAGCAGCGGATCAAGGACAAGCTGATAATAATCAAGCAAGTGACCAAGCGGCTTCGCAAGAGCAAGCGAGCGATAATCAAGCAGCAAGTTCAGAAATGCCTGCAGCATCATCAGAAGACAACCAATCTGAAACTCCAGCACCAGCATCTGAAAGCCAAGCTCAAGAACAAGCAACACCTGCCCAAGTAGACCAAGCTCCAGTAGCTCAAGAAGCTGCACAGCCGACAGCAACCGAGCAAGCAGCTCCACAAAATTCTAACGTTAACACAGACGGCCTGCAACCATCAGCTGCTAACTTCGCTAATGATGTTGCCAACAAATATGGCACTACTGATATCTACGGCGTTCGTCAATGAGATTCCGGTGACCACGGTTCCGGTAATGCCGTTGATGTTATGACTTACGACAACACCCAACTCGGTCAAGAAGTCGCTGATTACGCCACTTCAAATATGGAAGCTAATAACATCTCTTACGTGATTTATCAGCAAAAATTCTATGCTCCAACTGATAACAAATACGGACCAGCTTATACTTGGAATGAAATGGAAGACCGCGGGGATGCCACAGCCAACCACATGGACCACGTCCACGTTTCATTCAATAACTAAGATAATAATGACACCCAGTCGCTTGGCTGGGTGTTTTGACATAAGAAAAATAGTAGACAACATAAAGAGGTGACTAGCATGAATACGGAAGATAAACTTGAAGCAGAAAGCATAGAACGAAACAGTCTTAAACAAGATTTACGAATAATGAGGGGAACCCTTAATTGACTGAAAAGACAGAAAGTATTACAATGTAATACAAAGAGAGGAGTGATAAGAATGCCTGTCATTTCATTACGACTGAATAAAGAAGAGGAAATCTTCTTCAAAAATTATGCCCATTTCACAGGTAAAAGTTTGTCAGAGCTTTTTAAAAATGCTTTAGCCGAAGAAATTGAAAATCAATTAGACTATAAGTTGGGAGTTGAGGGAGTCCAAACTTTAGAAGCAGACGGCGGTCAAACCTACTCTATCACAGAAGCGCGTGAAATGCTTGGGTTAGACAATGTATAAGTTGGTTTTATCAAAAGCATTTATCAAGCAATTAAGCAAGCTCGACAAATACACAGCTAACTCCATTTTGGTTTGGCTCGAAAAGAACATTGATGGCCTAGATTAGATAATCCCAGACAAAAAGGCAAGGCCTTGGTCGGCGATTTAAAAGGGCTCTGGCGCTACCGCGTTGGCAATTACCGAGTCATCTGCCAAATTAAAGACGACCAGCTGGTCGTTGTCACCGTTAGTGGCGGCCACTGCAAAGAAATCCATTAAGAAGTAAACTGAAAGGCTTGCTTTTAATTTTTTAGGGCACCTCTAAATACTCAATAAAATTGCGATTTTGTCGTTACAATTGTTGCTAAATCAACACTTTAATTTAAAAGTTTGGGGTTTTTAGAGGTGCCCTTTATTACTTATTATTATCTTATCTTAAAAATGTATTAGCTTTTTATAATTATATTTGTGATATAATGGTCAGGAAAGACTTTATTTAAGGGGCTATCGTGGTTATTAAGGCTTTTGAAACATTTCAACAAAAGAGTGTTGATTTTGAAACTTCTCTTGATAAAGACCAAAAAAAAAATCAAGGGATTTATTATACTGATGTGAATCTTGCATTTAAAATAATTGAGTTTTTAAAATTAGATAAAAAGAAAAGTTTTTATGACCCTAACTGTGGAAGTGGAAGTTTTGTCTATGCTGCACAGGAGTATGGTTTTAAAAAGATTTATGGGGCTGATATAAATAGGAAAGCAATAACACTTTGTAGGAAATTAACTGGTTTAAAAGCAAATCAAGTTAAATGCTTAGATACAATTGGACTCACATCTAAGGATGTTCTAAGAAAATTTAAAGTAAAAGAAAAATTTGACTATATAATGGGAAATCCTCCTTATGTTCCAATTGATAAAAATATTGTCATAGATACAAATGACTATCTTTTCCTGAGAAATATAAGAGATTCAGGCAATAACCTTTTTATTGCTTCTTTGTATAGAGCGTTAGAAGCAATAAATGAGGATGGGATTGTGTCATTTATTATTCCTAAAAATTTCTTGCATATTGCTTCTTACGCATTGCTTAGGAAAAAGATTTTGAATGAACTGACTATACACTCTATTATTGATATTGGAAGTTATTTTAAAGGAGTTAGAGGTGAGCAAATAGTTCTCTCCTTAGTTAAACGACCTCCGGAGAATAATTATATTATTCATTGTAAGCTCGATGATAATATAAAAATAAGACCAGTATCGGAAATTAAGCAAGACTTCTATAGCAACGAACTCCTCTTTTTTGATTCACAGCGAGATTTTGAGCTTTACGAAAAATTATCTAAGACATATCAAAGTTTTCAAGATATTTGTACAGGTTATGTTGGAAGAGGAAAAAGTAGAGATAAAAGTGCTATTTCAGGCAAGGAAATAAGAAAGTTTGGTTTAAAAAACTATGAGGTACCTCAAAAGGGAAATCAAATATTTATTCAAAACATCTATAGTGCAGAAGCTGGAATAATAGCTGCATTTGCTGGGACATTAAGGGCTTCAGAGACGGTAACTGTATTTACAGATGGCGACGAAAAAATGTGTAGATATATATTGGGCTTGCTTCATACTAGGTTATGTAACTATTACCTACTAAAATTTTGTTTCAACAATTCAAAGTTAACTATGCATACAGATGCGAAATATTTAAAAAAGATTCCTTTAGTAAAGGAAAGAAAAACATTTAATCAAGTGGTGAATATTGTTAAACAACTAGAAAAAATTGATTACATGAGTAGTTTATGGTTTGAATTCTTAGAAGATTTGAATAAGTTGGTTTATAAAATATATGGTATTACACCAGAAGAGTCAAATTATATAGATAACGAAATGAAAATAATACAATCGGAGAAGTGGAATGCCAATAAATGAAAGCAAGCGATGTAATGACTTATCTGGGAAGGAGTGGTTACAAAATTCTTTTAGTGTATGGAGAAATTTTAAAAAAACCAAGGAGGAAAAAGAGTTTGGACATCCTGCATCTTTTCCAATTTCATTAGTAGAAAAGTTGTTATTAACGTTTTCAAGAGAAGGACAATCTGTACTAGATCCGTTTAGCGGAATAGGGACAACAATGATTGGAGCAATTAATACTAATCGAAGGGGGGTTGGGATTGAGCTATCTGGAGAATTTTATAATGTTTCTCTGAAAAGAATTGGTGACAATGAGAATGTTCAAGTTTTAAATGGAGATTCGTTCAAATTGCTAAAAACTCTTGATCGTGAAAGCGTTGATATTTGTGTGACATCACCTCCTTATTGGGATATTTTAAATATGAATAGAAGTGCTGATAAAAAGGATATAATTAACTATTCAAATAAAGAGAACGATCTTGGTAATGAAGTTGATTATGATGTGTTTTTAGATAAATTAGGTACTTTATTTGAAGAAGTTAATAGAATACTGAAAAAAGGTTCATATTGCCTTGTAAACGTGATGGATATTAGGAAGAAAAGTAACTTTTTCCCGTTACACATGGATTTGGCAAATGAGTTACAGAAGCGTGGGTATATTTTTGACGATTTATTGATTTGGGATCGTCAATCTGATTATAATAATATGAGACCATTGGGATACCCATATAAATTTCGGATTAATAAAGTTCATGAATATATATTAATTTTTGTTAAGGAGTGAGTAACTATGAAGCAAAATAGTGATTTTTACGATTTTTTACAAAAAAGTAGTCAAATAATTTTTATAGAGGTGGAGGGAAGATCTGAGAAAATTAATGAATTTATTAAAAATTAGGGAATTATATACCTGTTTACACCAAACGCAAGATATAGTATTTACGAGAATACAAAAAAAGACGATTTCCAAGCGAAAATCGTCTTTTGGTTTATCTAAATTCGTCTGGGTGTTCGGTCATGTATTCTGCTAACCATTCCATACCATAGGCTATTTCGAATACTTCCAATATCAGTGAAATGTCTGGTTGAAAACCGTATTCTTTGAGCTTGTGAATAACGTCTTTTATGGAACGAATTTTAACCAGCTTAATAATGTCCCCAGCATCCTGCCTGTCTCTATCTCGTCCGCTTTCTAATTTCATTCCAAGAATGTAAGAAAGTGGTGGAACAAGGACAGTCAGGTTTGAATAGCTATACGCCTTCTCACAGATAGAGCGTGGTGGTATTCTATTCATATTGGCAACATTATTGTTTAACCACAGTTCTTCAGGCTCGTTCACTCCGAAATCATTACCAACTTTCTCAATAATGCTTCTGATTTTGGCATCTTCTTGATAAAAGGCATCGACATCTTGTGTCCCTCGTAGATTGTAATACTCCAGAACAAAACCACCAACACAGATAATTTCTAGGTCTATATTTTCCTTGGCTAGTTCTGTATTGAGTGCTTCAAATAAAACTTTCTTATCCATAATTTCCCTCTCTAAACAGCTTTAGAATATCCTTTGGCTGACTTTTACGATTTGCTTGTAAGACATGCTCTCTGGTATGAGTGCCATCTGTCAAGGCATCTTGTAGCGTTATCTTTTGAAAAGGAGTTAAGGTCGGATTTTTCAACAACTGCTCCACATCATCAGAATTTAACTTAGTCTCCTCGTCCTGAATAACCTTATAGAGGTAACGAAACCATAAATCGCCATCTTTTTGGGAATGCTCGCTAGCACGAACCATGTAATCATACCAAGTTGTCATTGGCTATCTCCCTTCTTACTCTCTTTAGGGTTAAAATGTAATGCTATCCACAGTTTTTTATCAAACTCAGATAATTCCTTTTTCTTCTGATTCATGTAATCACTAAAATCAGGTAAGGGTTTCGTATACTTCTTTTCAAAGTACATATAAAAATCTTCTTTGGTTTCAGAAATATCCACCAATGCTTCTAGTTCTGCCAAGTGCTTGGATAAACTTTTCCTATCCACCTTTTCCAAGGTATCATAGATACAATTTTTGGTTAGTTGAGCGTAAAATGGACGGTGTTCAATAACAAAATCTACTGAAAATTTCTTTTTCCAGAGTTTTGTGTATTTCTCGTAAAAACTATCAGAGATACTGACCTGATAGGGAATTAACTTGCTATCTACCCTACGAGAGATAGTACGCTCTAGTTCAAAATGTAGGTCAGTCTGTGCATTAGTAACCATAGATTAACTCCTTGTATTTTGTACGAACGCTAGCGCTAGAGAGCAAGAGATTAAAACGTTGAGTGTCAGAATAATCACGAGTGTTGTATCGAAAAACAAATTCATCCACATAATCTTGAAGATGCTTCTTAGACCATGAGTGGTAGATACCTAAAACCCCTCGTTTCAAACCAGCCCAAAATCCTTCAATGGTATTTGTATAAACATCACCTACGACATACTCTCTTGCACCATGATTAACATAGTCGTGTTGATACATTTTTGCCACTTTATTATAACCCAGCCATTCATCTGTGTAAAGCTGAGCAGTTTCTTTCACGTATTTTACGATTTGTTCCGTCAATGTTTTTGTCTTTGTATCAGGAACGTGGTGAGCATTGACTTTACCTTGACGTTGTACCATACCGACAACTGCTGATTTATCTTTCAAGGAACGACCTTGTGCATTTTTGACTTTCTTAGAGTTATGACGGTTTTTATTTTTGCCACCAATATATGTCTCATCAACTTCTACCACATTATCAAGGTCGTTGTCATTTTCAGAACCAAAGCATTTACGAATACGCTCTAGCATAAACCACGCTGTCTTTTGTGTAACCCCTATATCCTTAGAAAGCTGAACAGAGGAGATACCTTTTTTATGAGAAGTGACAAGCCAAATCGCCATGAACCATTTACGCAATTCAATTTTAGTATTGTCAAAGAGAGTACCTGTCTTGACATTGAAGTATTTACCAGTATTCTTGCAACGGTATTTGTTCCCTTTGCATTTATAGACTTTTGAAGTAGCATCAAAAGGGCTGATAATCACATCGCCCCAAATCATATTTTCCAAATGGTCAATACATGATTGCTCGTCAGGAAAAGCAGATTGTAAATCAAATAATGACTTAAATTCAAACTTCATAACTGGTACTCCTTTATCTTGAAATCTATTATAGCACTATAAAACATAATTGTCAACAGTTTGTGTAATAAACTACTAGACAAAAGACTGCCTTTTTTGATATAATAGAACTATCAAAAAGTAAAGGAAATGATTGGTATGAACGCAATACAGCTACCAGCTACCAGCTACCAGTTACCAGTTACCAGATACCAGCTACCAGCTACCAGTTACCAGTTACCA
>SKER01000529.1_pt1 | contig 43061 bp, 35 predicted proteins | sample 4826961 | NCBI WGS metagenome assembly SKER01 (sample SAMN11008804, study PRJNA524170) | human gut metagenome | biome: Human fecal sample; material: Feces; isolation source: fecal sample from pouch patient p47 | host: Homo sapiens | place: Israel: Tel-Aviv | collected 2016-11-16 | reverse complement strand
ATAGAGTAGTTTAAAAATGTGAAGAAATACTTACAATTCAAGATATAGTGATAGAGAATAGATACTTGATAGGCTTATGAAAAACTGTTTCTGTTTTTTTAAAAAGAAGAACAATTGAAATGAATTTAAAGTAATGTTATAATAATAATGGGAAGTCTCTAATTTTAATTTTTAGGAGCAATTTATATGAGTTCGCATACGTATCGTAAGCAGAAGCAGACAAGTAAAGGATTCTGGGGAATGGTCAACATTGGGTTGACCATTCTGTATGCTATTTTAGTAGCGGCTTTACTTTTCATTATGTTCAACTACAATTTCCTATCTTTTAGGTTTTTGAATATTATCATCGCACTTGCTTTAGTGGTTGTTCTTGCTATTAGTATTTTTCTTCAAAAAGCTAAGAAATCTCCACTTGTGACAACTGTCATATTGGTTATTTTCTCCCTAATTTCCTTGGTTGGTGTATTTGGCTTCAAACAGCTGATTGATATTACTAACCGTATGAATCAGACTGCATCGTTCTCAGAAGTTGAGATGAGTGTCGTTGTTCCTAAAGATAGTGATATCAAAGATGTTAGTCAACTTTCTAGTGTTCAAGCACCTATGAAGGTTGATAAGAATAATATTGAAACCATGATGTCAGCTCTGAAAAATGACAAGAAGGTTGATGTAAAAGTTGACGATGTAGCTTCTTATCAAGAGGCCTATGACAATCTTAAATCTGGAAAATCTAAAGCCATGGTTTTAAGTGGTTCATACGCTAGCCTATTAGAGTCAGTAGATAGCAATTACGCTTCAAATCTGAAAACAATCTATACCTATAAAATCAAAACAAAAAACAATAAGTCTGCAAAACAAGCGGATTCCAAAGTATTCAATGTCTATATCAGCGGTATTGATACTTATGGTTCTATTTCAACAGTATCACGTTCTGATGTTAATATCATTATGACCGTTAATATGAATACGCATAAGATTCTTTTGACGACAACACCTCGAGATGCTTATGTTAAAATTCCTGGTGGTGGGGCCAACCAATATGATAAATTGACCCACGCAGGTATCTACGGTGTTGAAACTTCTGAACAAACACTTGAAAACCTTTATGGTATTAATATTGATTATTATGCACGTATCAATTTCACGTCTTTCCTTAAGTTGATTGACCAATTGGGTGGTGTGACCGTTCATAATGATCAAGCATTTACTAGCCTTCATGGGAAGTTTGACTTCCCAGTTGGCGATATTCAAATGAACTCAGAACAAGCACTTGGTTTTGTTCGTGAGCGTTATAACTTGGATGGTGGTGATAATGATCGTGGTAAAAACCAAGAAAAAGTTATTTCAGCGATTGTTAACAAATTAGCCTCACTTCATTCAGTATCAAACTTTAATTCTATTGTTAATAATCTTCAAGATTCCGTTCAAACAAACATGTCTTTGGATACTATCAATGCCTTGGCCAATACGCAACTTGATTCAGGTTCTAAATTCACAGTCACATCTCAAGCGGTGACGGGTACTGGATCAACGGGACAATTGACTTCATATGCTATGCCAAATTCTAGTCTTTATATGATGAAACTTGATGATTCTAGTGTGGCAAGCGCATCACAAGCTATCAAAAATCTGATGGAGGAAAAATAAGTGATTGATATTCACTCACATATTGTTTTTGATGTCGATGATGGTCCTAAAACTTTAGAGGAGAGTTTGAATCTCATTGGAGAAAGTTACGCTCAAGGTGTGCGTACGATTGTTTCTACCTCTCACCGTCGTAAGGGAATGTTTGAAACCCCAGAGGATAAAATTTTTGCAAATTTTTCAAAGGTTAAAGAAGAAGCAGAAACACTTTATCCAGACCTAACTCTTTATTATGGTGGTGAACTTTATTACACCTCAGACATTGTTGACAAACTTGAAAAGAATCTCATTCCTCGTATGCACAACACGCAATTTGCTTTGATTGAGTTTAGCGCCAGAACATCTTGGAAGGAAATTCATAACGGGCTGAGTAATGTTATACGAGCAGCTGTAACACCGATTGTTGCTCACATTGAACGCTATGATGCACTTGAAGAAAACGCTGACCGCGTTCGTGAAATTATCAACATGGGTTGCTACACACAAGTTAATAGCTCTCATATCTTAAAACCAAAGCTATTTGGCGATAAAGAAAAAGTGAGAAAGAAACGTGTACACTATTTCTTGGAAAATAATTTAGTTCATATTGTTGCTAGTGATATGCATAATCTTGGTTCAAGACCACCATTTATGAAGGATGCATATACTATTGTTGAAAAAACATATGGAACTAGACGTGCGCGTAATCTCTTTATCGAAAACCCACAAACACTACTTGAAAAACAATACATATAGGAGAAACTATGACTCAGGAAAACACGAAACGTGTTGAAATCGATGTACTTGCATTATTGCATAAACTTTGGATCAAAAAGGTATTCATTCTTTTTACGGCCTTTTATGTAGCTGTCTTTGCCTTCTTGGGAACTTACTTCCTAATCCAACCTACATATACGTCATCTACACGTATCTATGTGGTTAATCAAAATAATGACAGTAAAAATATTTCAGCACAAGATTTGCAGGCTGGTACATTTTTGGCAAAAGATTATAAAGAAATTATTACATCTAATGATGTATTATCTGAGGTCATCAAGGATGAAAAATTAAACATGACTGAAGCTGAGCTTGCTAAGATGATCTCGGTTAATATCCCTACTGATACACGTCTTATTTCGATTTCTGTCAATGCTAAAACAGGTCAAGATGCTCAAGTCCTTGCTAATAAGGTGCGTGAAGTTGCTTCAGAAAAAATCAAGAACGTGACAAAAGTTGAAGATGTTACAACACTTGAAGAAGCTAAATTGCCAGAGTCACCATCTTCACCAAACATTAAACGTAATGTACTTCTTGGAGCAGTGCTTGGAGGCTTCCTTGCAGTGGTTGGTGTACTGGCTCGTGAAATCTTAGATGATCGTATTCGCCGTCCAGAAGATATTGAAGAAACTCTCGGAATGACACTTCTTGGAATTGTCCCTGATACAGATAAAATTTAAGGAGAAGAGATGCCTCTATTAAAGTTAGTAAAATCTAAAGAAAACTTTGCCAAACAAACAGAAGAGTATTACAATGCCATTCGCACAAATATTCAATTTTCTGGTGCTCAGATGAAAGTGATTGCTATAAGCTCTGTTGAAGCTGGTGAGGGGAAATCGACAACATCTGTTAACTTGGCGATTTCATTTGCTAGTGTTGGGCTCCGAACACTTCTCATTGATGCGGATACTCGTAACTCTGTTTTGTCAGGAACATTTAAATCAAATGAGCCTTATAAAGGTCTTTCAAATTTCCTTTCAGGAAATGCTGATTTAAATGAAACTATTTGTCAAACTGATGTTTCTGGTTTGGATGTCATTGAATCTGGTCCTGTTTCACCTAATCCAACAAGTCTTTTGCAAAATGACAATTTTAGACATTTGATGGAAGTTGCTCGTAGTCGTTATGATTATGTCATCATCGATACGCCACCAATTGGTTTGGTTATTGATGCCGTTATTATTGCCCACCAGGCTGACGCAAGTCTCTTGGTTACAGCAGCTGGAAAAATTAAACGTCACTTTGTAGCAAAAGCTGTTGAACAATTGGAACAAAGTGGTTCTCAATTTTTAGGTGTCATTCTTAATAAAGCTGATATGACAGTAGATAAATATGGATCATACGGTTCGTATGGATCATATGGTGAGTACGGAAAAAAAGCAGAACAAAAAGAAATTCATTCAAGAGCACATCGTCGTAGAAAAGGATAGCATTAATGGGGATAATGCGGCTCCTTATACATTAATATTTTAAGAGGAGTTAAGAGTGAAAGAAAAACAAGAAATTCGTCGCATTGAAATTGGAGTTATACAGTTAGTTGTGGTTGTATTTGCATCCTGGTTAGCTAGTAAATTACCTTACACTGAGATAACAAAAGGAAGTATTGTCCTTCTAGGTGTGGTCCATGTTGTCACATACTATATCAGTAGTTATTATGAAAATCTTAAATATAGAGGCTATTTAGATGAGCTTATTGCAACAGTTAAGTATGGTTTCATATTTGCTCTAATTGCAACCTTCCTATCATTTTTTGCAGATGGTGATTTTTCGATTTCACGACGAGGCCTTCTATACGTCACTCTAATCGCATGTACTTTGTTATATCTGACAAATACTCTTCTAAAATACTTCCGCTCATCCATTTATACACGCCGTAAAGGGAATAAAAATATCCTCTTAATTTCTGATCAAGCACGTCTTGAAAATGTCTTGACTCGTATGAAAGACAATATGGATGGTAGGATTACTGCGGTATGTGTTTTGGATAATACTTATTTCACAAATCCTTTTATTAAGAGTGTGAAACCTGAAAATCTTGTTGAATATGCTACACACTCGGTTGTTGACCAAGTACTAATTAACCTGCCTAGTGAGCAGTACAAAATTTGGGACTATGCCTCACCTTTTGAGCTTATGGGAATTCCAGTATCCATAAATCTAAATGCACTCGAATTTATGAGTCAAGGTGAAAAACGGATTCAACAACTAGGACCTTTTAATGTTGTTACTTTTTCAACACAATTTTATAGTTACGGTGATATATTGGCAAAACGTTGCTTAGATATCTGTGGTGCTCTAGTTGGTTTACTCCTCTGTGGTATTGTCGGAATCTTTCTTTATCCGATTATCCGTAAGGATGGTGGTCCGGCAATTTTTGCTCAAGATCGTGTAGGTGAAAATGGACGTATTTTCAAGTTTTATAAATTCCGTTCAATGAGAGTGGATGCAGAAGAAATCAAGAAGAATCTCATGGAACAAAATCAGATGTCTGGTGGTATGTTTAAAATCGAGAATGATCCTCGTATCACTAAAATTGGTCATTTTATCCGTAAAACGAGCCTTGACGAACTTCCTCAATTTTGGAATGTTCTCAAGGGGGATATGAGTTTAGTTGGAACACGACCTCCAACATTGGACGAATACGAATCTTATACGCCAGAACAAAAACGCCGTCTTAGCTTTAAACCAGGTATTACTGGTCTTTGGCAAGTAAGCGGTCGTAGTAAAATTACTGATTTCGATGAAGTTGTCAAACTAGATGTTGCTTATATGGACGGTTGGACAATTTGGCGCGATATCAGAATCTTATTGAAGACAATTAAAGTAGTAGTAATGAAGGATGGAGCAAAGTGATGGCTTTCTCCATTTCTTTTGATGGTGATTAAATGACAAAAACAGTTTATATCGTTGGTTCTAAGGGAATTCCAGCAAAATATGGGGGATTTGAGACTTTTGTTGAGAAACTGACAGAGTTCCAGCAAGATAAAGATATTCAGTATTATGTAGCTTGTATGCGTGAGAATTCAGCTAAATCTGGTATTTCAGCAGATTCTTTCGAGCATAATGGTGCAAAGTGCTTCAACATTGATGTGCCCAATATTGGTCCCGCTCGTGCTATCGCTTATGATATTGCGTCTCTTAACAAGGCCATTGAAATCGCTAAAGCCAATAATGATCAAGCACCGATTTTCTATGTTTTGGCTTGCCGTATTGGACCATTTATCTCAAGTATTAAGAAGAAAATCAAAGCTATTGGTGGCAGCCTAATGGTTAATCCTGATGGTCATGAATGGTTACGTGCAAAATGGAGTCTCCCTGTCCGTAAATATTGGAAGATTTCAGAACAACTTATGGTGAAGCATGCAGACCTTCTGATTTGTGATAGTAAAAACATTGAGTCTTATATTCAAAAAGATTATGACAAGTATAGTCCAAAAACAACATATATTGCTTACGGAACTGATACAACCAAATCTAAATTGACTAATGTTGATGAGAAGGTACGTTCATGGTACTTTGAAAAAGGTGTTAATGAAAATAACTATTACCTTGTTGTTGGACGTTTTGTACCTGAAAATAATTATGAGGCCATGATTCGTGGTTTTATGGCGTCTAACTCTGACAAGGACTTTGTTCTCATTACAAATGTTGAAGAAAATAAATTCTACGACAAGTTGCGTCAGGAAACAGGTTTTGACAAGGACCCTCGTGTGAAGTTTGTTGGAACGGTATACGACCAAGAATTGCTCAAATACATTCGCGAGAATGCCTTTGCTTACTTCCATGGTCATGAAGTAGGTGGTACCAATCCGTCCCTTCTTGAGGCTTTGGAGTCTACTAAGCTTAATCTCTTGTTGGACGTCGGTTTCAACCGCGAAGTTGGTGAAGATGGAGCTCTTTATTGGAAGAAAGATCAATTAGCAAGTGTTATTGATCAAGCAGAGCAATTGGATGAACATGCTATCGAAGACCTCAATCAAAAATCAAGTAAACGTATCTCTGAAGCCTTTACTTGGGAAAAGATTGTTACAGACTACGAAAAAGTATTTAAAGGATAGAAATGCAGAAAATTTTATATCTCCATGCGGGTGCCGAAATGTATGGCGCTGACAAGGTTTTGTTGGAGCTTATTAAAGGCTTGGATAAAGATGCCTTTGAAGCGCATGTTATTTTACCAAATGATGGTGTTTTAGTGGCTGCTTTAGAAAATGTCGGTGCCAAAGTGAAAGTCATTGACTACCCAATCTTGCGTCGTAAATATTTTAATCCTAAGGGGATTCTTGAGTATTTTGGCTCATATAACCGTTATTCAAAGCAAATCGCTGAATATACTAAGGAAAATGGGATTACTCTCATTCACAACAATACTACTGCAGTACTTGAGGGAATTTATCTCAAACGTAAGTTGAAACTTCCTTTGATTTGGCATGTGCACGAAATTATTGTCAAACCAAAAGCAATTTCAGATTTTATCAACTTTTTGATGGGACGTTATGCTGATACGATTGTGACGGTTTCAAATGCTGTAGCCAACCATGTCAAGCAGTCTCGCTATGTCAAAGATGACCAAGTTCAAGTTATTTATAATGGTGTTGACAATGCTGTCTATCACGAGATGGATGCTAGCGCGGTCCGTGAGCAGTTTGGTATCGCACAAGATGCGCTTGTCATCGGTATGATCGGACGAGTTAATGCCTGGAAAGGTCAAGGCGACTTTTTAGAAGCTGTGACTCCAATCTTGAAGGCTAATCCAAAAGCAGTTGCCTTTTTGGCAGGTAGTGCATTTGAGGGTGAAGAGTGGCGTGTGGATGAGTTGGAAAAGGCCATTTCAGACTCGCCGGTAGCTGGACAAATCAAACGAATCGACTATTATAGCAAGACGACAGAACTTTATAATATGTTTGATATCTTTGTCTTGCCGAGTACCAATCCAGACCCACTGCCAACCGTCGTCCTAGAAGCTATGGCTTGTGGCAAACCTGTAGTTGGTTATCGTCATGGTGGTGTCTGTGAAATGGTTAAGGACGGCGAAAACGGTCTCCTAACCACTCCAAATCAGCCTGCGGAATTATCAAAGGCTATTCAAGAATTGGCTGACAATACCGAGAAGAGAGAGCAATTTGGCAAGGCATCTGTCAAACGTCAAAAAGAACTCTTCTCATTACAAAGTTATATTCGTAATTTCTCAGAGCTATATAAGAAATAAAAATAAGTACTAATAAGTACTAATAAGTACTAATATGAACAGTGAAACACTAAAAAATAAATTAAAACCATTTGTTTATCCAATTATTAACTTTATTCCTAGACGAAGACTAAAGAATAAAAATTTTACGATCATTTGTGATAATTGTTGGGCTGGAAAAGTCTATCAGGAATTGGGCTTGCCTTATCAAACTCCATTTGTAGGGATGTTTGTCTTTTCTCCTGATTACATCAAGATGCTCAAGAATTTAAAACACTATTTGAGTGGAAATATCCCTTTGACATTTGTTAAGGAATCAAAATACATCAAAGACTTTGATAATGCCTATCCCCTGGCTCTTTTAGATGATATCGAATTGCATTTCTTACATTATGCAGATGAGGAAGAAGCAACTCAAAAATGGCAACGTCGTTTGGCACGTATTCATTGGGATAATATGTATTTCAAATTCAACGATAACGATGCTTGTACATATGACTTGATGAAAGAGTTTGAAGAACTTCCTTATAAAAGCAAAGTCATTTTCTCTTCAAAAAATTTCAGTGACCTACCTTCCCTGATTCATTTTAAATCAGCCGAGAAGCAAGGGCATGTTGGGATTGATTTGAAGACTTACCACCGATATTTTAATGCTGTTACTTGGTTGAATAAGGGTGGAGAGGATTTAACATAAAATAAAAATTTAGGTGAAGAAACCATGAAACCACTTTTAACTGTTGTCATTCCAGTTTATAATGTTGAAAATTATTTAAAACGTTGTGTAGAAAGCGTTCTTGTCCAAGAGTGGCATAATTATGATATTTTACTTGTAGATGATGGAAGTACTGATAGTTCTTCTCAAATCTGTGATGATTATGTTAAAGCTTATGACTTTATCTCAGTTTTTCATAAAGAGAATGGAGGGCTTTCTGAAGCTCGCAATACTGGTATTTCACATGCTAAGGGTGACTATGTTTATTTCCCTGATTCTGATGACTGGCTGGAACCACAAACTTTTAAAGAATTAGCAGAGGTGCTGGAATCTCGAGAATTTGACATTATTTCTTTTAATCGTGAGTTTGTGAAGGGTGAAGAAGATGTTATAGTTTCAGATCCAGTAGTGACTCAAGCCTTTGAAGGTAAAGATGGTTTTGTCCAAATGCTCAAGCATAGTTATATCACAGGTTTTGCCAACGACAAAATATATAAAAAGTCTTTATTTATTGATAATAATATTTCTTTTCCGAAAGGAAAATATTATGAAGACTTGGGAACGAATTACAAACTCTTCCTCTCAGCTAAGAATGTCTTTGCTACCAATCAAAAGTATTATCACTACTTAATTGATAATCCTGATTCCATCACTCAGTCTTGGAATGAGCAGAAGTTTAATGATATGTTTGGATTTCATAAAGATATTTTCTATTCTGATTATGTTCGTTCACAATTAAATCAAGAAGAATTACAAATTTCACAGCTATATTATGTGAATGGCTTGACTCATATCTTGGCAAGTTTATATAAATCTAAATTAGATAAAAAATATATTGACATTACTAATGAAGTGAAACAAGAATTACTTAAGAATAGAGTTTCTCTTTCTCAAATGAAAGACCAACCAAATAAGTTAAAATATATACTGTTTAGACTTAAAGTATTAAAACTAGCCTTCAGTATTCAAAACATTTTCTGATATGATATGGGAGTTTAATTTGAAATACTCTGTTATTATTCCAGTCTATAACGTTGAGAAATACATTGATCGTTGTTTAAAAAGTGTTATCTCTCAGCGTTATAATGACTTGGAAATTATAGTGATAGATAATGGTTCTACAGATCGTAGTGGTAGTATTTGTGATAGTTATGCTAATGAGTACGCAAATATCTCTGTCTATCATATTGAAAACCATGGTGTTGGTCCAGCCCGTAACTTTGGCTTATCCAAAGCCAGGGGAGAGTTTATCTACTTTGTAGATAGTGATGACTATCTTGTTGGTAATCTCTTTGCTGAGTTTGAAGATAAGCTAGCGCCTGATTTAGATTTATTAGTATTTAGCTACTATAATTCTTTTGAACAGGAATTGACTGAGAGGAATCGTACAAAAAAGAGTCTTCCTTATAGCGGTAGTTACGATAAAAATGATTTTACCACGATATTTACAGAATTATTCTTATCAGATATGCTTTATACGGTTTGGAATAAGTTTTATCGGAGAGAATTTCTTATTGAAAATAATATTTCTTTTGAGAAGTATGAGTTGGGTGAAGATGTGCGCTTCAATCTGAATGTTTATCGTAATGTGAACAAGGTTTATCTTTCTCAAGAGTCCTACTATGTTTATGTCATCGGCAGGAAGGGTTCTGCTATGTCGGGCTATAACCCTAAGCGTCTTCAGTATCAGCTTCAAGAGTTGAAGTTGGTTGATAGCTTATTAAAGGATTGGCATATAAATAGTTCAAATCTTGATAATACTGTAAAGGCAAGAATATTGATGAGCAATATTCACAATATTTCTAAGCAAAATTTACCAGTTACAAAAAAAGTTAAGCTCGTTAAAGAAATTTGTAAAAGTAAAGATATGGCAGATTTTATTAGGAATGATTCTTCACTATTAAATCCCCTCATAAAAATACTGTTAAAATGTCGAATGTATATTGTTTTGATTTACCTCAAAAAAATGCAGATGATATTACAGCATTAATAAGAATAATTGAAAGGTATGGAAAGTACTTGTGAATAGCAGTCGCTTTATTTCAGAGAAAATCTATTTATTCACACTCTTTGTTTGGGTATTATTTGCATCTCTGGTAACTACAACTTATTTCGTTAGACTAGACGGTTTCTTGGCACTTTATCGTATATTACTTTATTTTACGTTAGTAATGATTGCGATAAAAGAACTCATCAATCTTCCTAACACAATTAATTATTTCAGATTTCACTTGAAGGAATTATTAGTTTTCTTATTATTTACCCTGACAATGTTAATTGTGTCAAAAAATCGTGATGGTCTTCCTGATATAAACGTCTTACTGTTAGTATTTTCAGCCAGGGATATAGAGTTCAAGAAATTATTAGGTACCTTTTCCTTAGCGACATTCTCAGTTCTCATTGTCACTATTTTGGCTAGTATGATGGGAATTATTTCAAATATGTTGATGAGTGCAGATGATGGTTATCGTTATAGTCTTGGATTTAACTATGTTTCCTTTGCTTCTCAACGTATGTTCTTTGCATTATGTAGTTATCTTATGTTTAGAGGGAAGAAGATTTCCTACCTTGAGTTGTTAGCTCTGTTGATGTCTACCATTTATATGTATCAACAGACTTCGACCACAAGCCCTCTATATCTTAGTCTTTTAATATTGACCTATGCTTTATTTAGCCTTAAGCTATTTAAATTTGATTTTATAGACAGTAATGTTATAACGGCAAATCTAGTCAAATATGCTTTCATTCTTGCATTAGCAGTTACTCTTTATTTCTGTTTCTATTCAACTGGTGATTTATTTCACCTTGTCGATCAGTTTACTCATAACCGTCTAAGACTTAGTGTTCAAGGTTTCCGAAACTTTGGAATTTCCTTATTGGGGCGCCCTATCTCCTTTACTACTATGGATATCTTCGGTAATTATGCAAGCAATTATAATTTTATCGATAGTTCATTTGTGCAACTACTTGTTATTGATGGTTTAGCAGTTAGTGTATTTATGTTAGCTGCACTAACCCGTGTCATGAACTATTTTGTGGTTAATAGAAAAGACATTATCCTTGCTTGTTTGGGAGTTATGGTTATTCATGGCATGTTTGACCCACAAATGCTCGTCCTTCGTTACTCACCTCTTATCCTATTGATTAGTCGACTCTTTGTGATGAAGACTGATAAAGATTTTTTGTAATTGAAGCAGGAGTATATTATTTAGAAAGACTAAACAGAGTCATATACTTATGAAAGTTTTAAAAAATTACGCCTACAATCTTTCCTACCAGTTGCTAGTCATTGTTTTACCAATTATCACGACACCTTATGTTACTAGGATTTTCAGTTCAAAGGATTTAGGTACCTATGGTTACTTTAATTCGATTGTGACCTACTTTATTCTTTTGGCGACTTTAGGGGTTGCCAATTATGGAACCAAGGAGATTTCAGGACATCGTAAGGATATTCGCAAAAATTTCTGGGGTATTTATACCCTTCAATTGATGGCGACTATTCTGTCCCTTACCTTGTATACACTTTTGTGTTTATTCTTTCCTTCCATGCAAAATATGGTGGCTTATATCTTAGGGATAAGCTTGATATCAAAAGGAATGGATATTTCTTGGTTATTCCAAGGATTGGAAGATTTTCGTCGTATTACCGCAAGGAATACAACGGTGAAGCTCTTAGGAGTTGTTTCCATTTTCCTATTTGTGAAAACACCTGGTGATTTGTATCTCTATGTTTTCCTTTTGACCTTCTTTGAATTGCTTGGACAGTTGAGTATGTGGTTACCAGCAAGATCTTATATTGGTACACCTCAATTTGAATTATCTTACGCTAAGACACATCTCAAGCCTGTTATCTTGCTTTTTCTTCCGCAGGTTGCTATTTCATTATACGTGACTTTGGATCGTACGATGTTGGGTGCCTTGTCATCTACCAATGATGTTGGTATCTATGATCAGGCATTGAAGATTATCAATATCCTTTTAACTCTAGTGACCTCTTTAGGAAGTGTTATGCTTCCTAGGGTATCTGGCCTCCTGTCTAGCGGTGATCATAAGGCTGTTAACAAGATGCATGAATTTTCTTTCTTGATTTATAATCTGGTAATTTTCCCGATTATAGCCGGCCTCTTGATCGTCAATAAGGACTTTGTGAGTTTCTTTCTAGGGAAAGATTTCCAAGAGGCTTATCTAGCTATTGCCATCATGGTCTTTAGGATGTTCTTCATCGGTTGGACAAACATTATGGGAATTCAGATTTTGATTCCGCATAATAAAAATCGTGAATTTATGCTCTCTACGACTATTCCGGCTGTTGTCAGTGTGGGACTTAATCTTTTGTTAATTCCTCCATTTGGCTTTGTCGGAGCCTCTATTGTTTCAGTTTTAACAGAGGCTTTGGTATGGGTTATCCAACTGAATTTTTCAAGGAGATTCATCAAAGATGTGTCTATCCTACCAGCCATGTCTAAAATCATTCTAGCATCAGTTATCATGTATCTTGCACTCCTTGTCTTTAAGACATTTGTTCAATTTAAACCTATGATAAATGTAGCAGTAGATGGCCTTATAGGAGCTATTATTTATGTCATTTTAATTTTTGTCTTGCGTGTCGTTGATATAAAGGACTTGAAGCAACAGTTAATGAAAAACTAAGGAGAAAAATATGTACGATTATCTTATCGTTGGTGCTGGTTTGTCTGGAGCAATCTTCGCACACGAAGCTACAAAACGTGGCAAAAAAGTAAAAGTGATTGACAAGCGTGATCACATTGGCGGAAATATTTACTGTGAAAATGTTGAAGGAATCAATGTTCATAAGTATGGAGCCCACATTTTCCATACCTCAAACAAAAAGATTTGGGACTATGTCAACCAGTTTGCTGAATTTAACAACTATATTAATTCCCCTATTGCTAACTATAAGGGCAGTCTTTACAATCTTCCATTTAACATGAATACCTTCTATGCTATGTGGGGCACTAAGACTCCGCAAGAAGTTAAAGACAAGATTGCTGAGCAAACGGCTGATATGAAAGATGTTGAACCTAAAAACTTGGAAGAACAAGCAATCAAGTTGATTGGTCCAGATATCTATGAAAAATTGATCAAAGGATACACGGAAAAACAATGGGGACGTTCTGCAACAGACCTTCCACCATTTATCATTAAACGTCTTCCTGTTCGCTTGACCTTCGATAATAACTACTTTAACGACCGTTACCAAGGAATTCCAATTGGTGGCTACAATGTCATTATTGAAAATATGCTCGGCGATGTTGAAGTAGAACTTGGAGTTGATTTCTTTGCCAATCGTGAAGAACTGGAAGCATCAGCTGAAAAAGTAGTCTTTACAGGAATGATTGACCAGTACTTTGACTACAAGCACGGGGAGTTGGAGTACCGTAGCCTACGTTTTGAACATGAAATCTTGGATGAGGAAAATTATCAAGGTAATGCTGTAGTAAACTACACAGAGCGTGAGATTCCTTATACTCGTATCATTGAGCATAAACACTTCGAGTATGGAACCCAACCGAAGACGGTTATCACCCGCGAATATCCAGCTGATTGGAAACGTGGAGATGAGCCCTACTACCCAATCAATGATGATAAAAACAATGCCATGTTCGCCAAGTACCAAGAAGAAGCAGCTAAAAATGACAAGGTTATCTTCTGTGGACGTCTAGCAGACTATAAATACTACGACATGCACGTAGTCATTGAGCGTGCCTTGGAAGTCGTTGAGAAAGAATTTACTAAATGACACAAGAAAAGATTGATATCGTTGTTCTCTGGGTTGATGGTAGTAATCCAGAGTTTATCCGTGAGAAACAAGCTGTGACTGGTCAAGTGGCAGATTTGGACCAAGAAATCGACGGAGAGCAGCGTTATCGTGATTACGGGATTTTTAATTACTGGTTTCGAATGATTGAAAATCATGCTCCTTGGGTAAATCGTGTTTACTTAGTCACCAATGGTCAAAAACCGGAATGGTTGAACTTGGAGCATCCAAAACTCAAGTTGGTCACTCATAAGGAGTTTATCCCTAAAGAGTATCTACCTACCTATAATTCAGCGGCTATTGAACTCAACCTCCATCGGATTGAGGGCTTGTCGGAGAATTATTTGTATTTCAATGATGATGTGTACTTGATTAGAGATAGTCAACCTTCGGATTTTTATAAGAATGGGCAACCTAAGCTTTTAGCTGTATATGATGCTTTAGTTCCTTGGTCACCATTTACGAATACTTATCACAATAATGTTGAATTGATTTATCGCCATTTTCCTAATAAGAAGGCACTAAAGTCCTCGCCTTGGAAATTTTTCAATCATCGTTATGGGTATTTAGTTTTGAAAAACTTGCTACTTTTGCCATGGGGGCCAACAGGCTATGTGAATAACCATTTAGCTGCACCTATGAAAAAGAGTACCTTGGCACATTTATGGGACATTGAGGGTGAAACATTAGATAGAACGTCACGAAATAAAATTAGAGACTATGGAGTAGATGTTAATCAATACATCTGTCAGCATTGGCAGATTGAAAGTAATCAGTTTTATCCTATGTCAAAGAATTTTGGAGAGTCGATAGACCTGAATCAAGTGGATCGATTAGAGAGTATCTTTAAAGATAAACATAAAAAACTGCTTTGTGTAAATGATGATGTTGACTCTAAAGAGGAGAATATCATTCGTTTTAAGGAAATATTGAAAGAACGCTATCCTGAAAAATCAGCTTTTGAAAAATGAGAAATAAGAGATGAAATACTATTTAAAAGAAGAATTTTTACACGATAATAATGTGAAAAATGCCGGGAATAAGGCACGTAATGATGTTGAAGTGATTTTAAATGACCTAGATTATGCCCCCTTAAAAGTTATAGTTGATGACTGGTATAAAATGAATGTTCTTAATGCTCAACTTCACAAATATAGAGCACTTTTGAGAGCCTTTAAACGCTTAAAGAAAAATGATGATATTGTGATACAATTTCCCTTGTTACATCATTCTTTGTTCATTAACAGTCTACTAAAATCTCTTAAAAATAGAGGTGTTAACATCTATCTGCTGATTCATGATTTGGAGACCTTGCGTTTTGTAAATGACAAGACTCTACCCTTTAGAATGAAGTTGCGGATGAAATTAACGGAAAGTGATACATTTCATAGTGTAACTGGCATTATTGCCCATAATCCTATTATGAAGTCAGTTTTGGTGGATAAAGGGGTTGAGGCAGATAAGATTGTTAGCCTTGGCATTTTCGACTATTTGATTCCAAATTTCCAAGAGAAGAAGGGTCTTACTAAGAATCAGCCAATCATTGTAGCTGGCAATTTGGCTCAGGAAAAAGCTGGTTATCTTTACTCTCTTCCTGAAGAACCTGCTTATAACCTTTATGGTGTTGGCTTCGATGAGAGCAGAGCTCTTGCGAATGAGACTTACTTTGGGTCCTTCTTACCTGACGAGCTACCAGCAGCTCTTGAGGGTGGTTTTGGTCTTGTCTGGGATGGTGATAGCGCTGAGACATGTAGTGGTGTATTTGGTGAGTACCTTCGCTATAACAACTCGCACAAGGCTTCACTTTATTTAGCAGCAGGTTTTCCGCTTGTGGTGTGGAAACAGTCAGCTTTGTCCCATTTTGTGCTTGAGAAGGGTTGCGGGATTGCAGTAGAGTCTCTGCATGATTTGAAGGATACAATAGACAATCTTTCAGATACTGACTATCAAGATTTGGTTGAAAATGCTAAACGTGTTGGTAAAGGCATTCGTGATGGTCACTACCTGATTACAGCATTAAACAATTTGAAATAAGAAAATCCTCATTGTGAGGATTTTTTGTATTATTTAGAGATTTCAAATTGGTACTGTGTTCCTGGAACTTTCCCATTTGAGTTGATGGCTTTGATATAGTCGTCATATGTGATTGACTTGGATTTTCCAGCTTTTTCTAGCTCTTGATCATGCCAGATATTTGGATCAGTGGTGTTACTACCTCGTTTGGTAAGATAAAGATATTCAATGTAGGTTCTATTATCGACAAAGGCACCAGCAACTTTTTCCTTACCATTGTCAGATCGAGTGTACATGCGAGTTGTTCCACCACCATCAAGTAAGAAAGCGAGTCGAATATTTGAGTAGCCTAAATTTTTTAAAAGATTATAAATATCTTCGTGATTTAAGCCTTTATTGAGGGAGGTATGACCGTAGGTTTGGATAATACGGATAATACCATCATAGGTTTCGACGTAAATAGAACGGGCATTTGGTTGGTCAGGATCACCTTTCTCCCAAGTTTTATCTAGCTTTTTATCCTGAATGATAATTCCAAAGGCACCTGTATCCCAACCGTTACTTCCCATGTGTGTGAACATTTTGGCTGTATCTATGTTTGGGTAAGTTCCTGCACTGATATTATTTTGATCATCTCCATAAAGAAGGCCAGTTTTGCCAAGCTCGATTTCCTTTTGAGCGAAAGGGCGATCCAGACCCTCATAAGACCAAAAACCTGAGTTAATAAGAGCAAGAGCTTCTCTGCGCTTAGCCTCGTACTTAATACTTTGTTCTGTAAGTTCAGGATTATTTTCTTCGGTTCTTCCTTTCTGAAGGACATATTTTCCATTTTTTTTTAAAGAAAGGATTTGCATATCTACATTTTTAATACCACCTGTCTCAAGAAGGATTGATTGGTCTAGTAGTTCCTTATTTTTGATGGTGAAGTTCAATCCATCCTTGTTAGACGGCATGGAGAGTTTTTTTATATCACGTTGATTAAAGTAGATAGTGACGTAGAGTAGTCCAGAGACTATACCTGTTAAGATTAGAAGAATAAACAAAATTCTTAAAATATTTCTCAATTTCATACTATTATTATAAACAATCCAGGCTGACAAAACAATCTTATTCTTTCTAAATTTGAAAAAATAAGAATATTTTTCTACAATAATACTGAATACTGGAAAGCGTTTTCCAAAAGGTCTATAATAGGGGTAAATCAGTCATGAGTGTAATCACTACTATGGCTTTGCCATTTTCTGAAGGAGTAGACTTTGCTATTGTACGATTTGTGTTTATGATTATTACAAATGGTAATTGTGTCTCTTTCAGTTTATGAATCCGATTTTTGCTTTAGAGGTGACATTATGAAAGAATTTTATTTGATGAGATATGGGGAAACACGCTTTCAGCATAGGCTTTAAGGGGTCTTTGATGCTCCTTTGACGGAAGTTGGAATTGAACAGGCTAAGAAGGCAGGGCAGTATCTAGCTAAGCAAGAACCGATTTTAGACCATCTCTTTTCTTCAACATCTGAGAGAGCTAGTGATACTCTAGAAAACGTAATTGGACGAAGAGGCTATGAAAGGCTTAAAGGACTTAAGGGACAGGATTTTGGATCCTTTGATGGGCAGCCAGAGTATCTGCTTCCAAAACCTTTACCAGATGGTCAGGAGTTTGGCGACTATTTCCTTCAATTTGGAGGGGGAGAGCACTACTCAGGTTCGGGATCGTATGGAGTTGACGGTTAGAGCTATTATGGAGAGTGTGGCTGAAGATTCTGAGTCATTTCTGGTTAGTCATGGTCCATCTATTTTACAGTTTGGTAGACGAGTTTTAGATCCGATTCCAGAATTACGTGGTCTAAAAAATTGTTGTATCTTACATTTTACTTATGATCAAGGTCAATTTGTATTGGTTTTGATTTATAATCCGGTAGAGGAAGAGTATATTTACGGAGGTGAAGAATGACAAGATTCTATCTAATGCGACATGGGCAAACGCTTTTTAACACACTCAATCGTATCCAAGGTTGGTGCGATTCACCTTTGACTGAAAAGGGGAGAGATCAGGCTCGTCAGGTGCAAGCTTATTTCCAAAAACATCATATGACCTTTGACCAGTATTATTGCACGACAACGGAGAGGGCATCTGATACTTTGGAGTTGGCGACAGGGCGTACTGATTATAAACGTGTTAAGGGACTTAAAGAGATGCACTTTGGTATCTTTGAGGGACAACCGGAGTATCTTCATCCTAAAACTCAAATTCAGGGCCATTTCGGTGACCATTATGCTCAGTTTGGCGGGGAAAGTCAAGCACAGTTTGTAGCTCGAGTGGTAAATTGTGCTAGGGAGATTGTAGATAAACATCCTGATCAGTCTATTTTGGCTGTCAGTCACGCAGGAGCCTTGATGACTTTTCTTCATGCTGTGGAGGCGGAGCGTGCCTTTCAGTCTTGTCCTGGCAATTGTGCCATCTTAGTCTTTGATTACGACGGATCGGACTTTCATTTTGTTAAACTAATAGATCTTTTAACTGATCAAGAATTCATGGAGTTTTAGTGTCTTTCTATGATTAAAGATAGTAAGAAACCCTTTCTTAGTGTATAATGGAAGGGTATTTTAAATTTTGGAGTGCCTATGAAGTTTACAAAAAATCACTTTATTTGGTTGGCTGTCCTTTTTTTCAGTTGCTTTTTGATATACACTTACTGGGAAACAGTTGTTTCAATTTGTAACACAATTTTTGTTGCTAGCCAGCCCTTCTTGGTAGGAGCAGGAATAGCTTTTGTGGTCAATATCTTGATGTCTTTTTATGAAAAATGGCTAGTCAAGCTTGTTCCTTTTACTTTTACACATAAAATCAAACGCCCCATTTCTTTGCTTTTAGCCTTTGTAACAATTGGTTTAGTCTTTACCTGGGTAGTCTTTACAGTTCTTCCAGATTTGATTGATAGTATCAATACGCTGATTAGTCAAGACCGATCTGCTATTAATAACTTGATTAATTGGTTACTTAAAAATAAATCTTTGCAAAAAGTTATTCAAGACTTTGGTGGTGTGACTCAGGTTAGAGAGCTGATTAATACTTACAGTGCTCAATTACTTCATCAAATTATGAATGGTTTGACGAGCTTTTTGACCTCATTGACGAGTTTACCGTCAACTCTGATTAATCTCTTTATCAGTATGGTCTTTTCTTGCTATGTCTTGGCTGGGAAAGAGAAACTTGGTAATCAGGTTAATCGCTTAGTAGATGTTTATTTGGGGCGTTATGGTAAGACTTTCCACTATGTGGTTGCTATTCTCAATAATCGTTTCCGCAATTTCTTTGTTTATCAGTCGATTGAAGCCTGCATTTTGGGGACCTTATGTTATATTGGGATGCGTATCTTTAATTTTCCTTACGCTGCGACCATTTCTATCCTGATCGGCTTTTCAGCAATGATACCAGTTGTGGGTGCCTATATTGGTGTTACTATTGGTACCATTTTGATTATGACTCATTCCGTGACCTTGGCACTTTTGTTTGTCGCCTATGTGGTTATTCTGCAACAGTTTGAAGGTAATCTCATCTATCCTTATGTGGTTGGTGGTTCTACCGGACTTCCAGGCATTTGGGTTATCTTTGCCATCACCATAGGATCTGCCCTAGGGGGGATCTTGGGTATGTTGGTTTCCGTTCCAGTGGCCGCAACCCTTTATCAGATTGTAAAGGATAATGTTGTTAAACGCGAAGAAGCCAAAGCAGTTGCTTCTTTAGAAAATAGTGATTAAATCAAACAGACTTCGGTCTGTTTTTTCGTGTTATAGTATCAGATTTCAATAATATAGTATAAGTGTAATCGTTTTCTAAATGTTATAATATGAGTAAATTGAAAAAAGCAAGGAGATAAAAGGTGACTTATACATTTCCGAAAGAATTTCTCTGGGGTGGAGCAACAGCTGCCAACCAGTTTGAAGGTGCTTATAATCTAGATGGCAAAGGATTGTCTGTGCAAGATGTGACTCCAAAAGGTGGTGTCACTATTGAACCTGGGGCTTTGAATCCTTTGATTACTGAACAACCAACACCAGATAATCTAAAGCTCGAAGGTATAGATTTCTATCACCGCTATAAAGAGGATATTGCGCTATTTGCAGAGATGGGTTTCAAGGTCTTTCGCATGTCGATTGCTTGGTCTCGTATTTTCCCAAACGGTGACGATGCCGAGCCAAATGAAGCAGGACTAGCCTTCTACGATAAGGTTTTTAACGAATTGGCTAAGTATGGTATCGAACCTCTGGTCACCTTGTCTCACTATGAAACACCACTAAACTTAGCACGTGAGTACAACGGATGGACTAATCGTAAATTAATTGGATTTTATGAGAATTATGTTCGTACAGTCTTCAAACGCTATAAGGATAAGGTCAAATATTGGTTGACTTTTAATGAAGTGAACTCTGTTCTACATGCACCGTTTATGTCAGGTGGTATTGCAACTCCTATGGAAGAGCTATCTAAACAGGAACTCTACCAAGCAGTCCACCATGAGTTAGTCGCTTCAGCTTCAGCAACTAAGATTGGTCATGAAATTAACCCTGACTTTAAAATCGGTTGTATGGTTCTTGCCATGCCTGCGTATGGGATGACAGCTAATCCTTTGGACCAGTTGGCTGTTCATGAGTTTGAAAATCAAAACTATCTCTTCTCGGATATCCATGCACGTGGGAAATATCCGAACTACATTAAACGCTATTTCAAAGAAAACGGTATTAAAATACAATTTGCCCCTGGTGATGATGAGATTTTGAAGAATACCGTTGATTTTATTTCATTCTCTTATTACATGTCTGTCGCAACAGCACACAATCCAAAAGATTACAAGGTTGGTAAAGGCAACATCTTAGGAGGTGTCGAAAATCCATACCTTGAGAAATCAGAATGGGGCTGGGCTATTGATCCAATCGGACTTCGTTTGGTTTTAAATGACTTTTATGATCGTTATCAATTGCCATTGTTTATTGTCGAAAATGGTCTAGGGGCTAAAGATGTCCTCGTTGATGGTCCTGATGGTCCGACAGTTGAGGATGATTATCGTATTGATTACCTTCAAAAACACTTGATTCAAGTCGGTGAAGCTCTTCAAGATGGAGTAGAACTTTGGGGTTACACGACTTGGGGACCAATTGATTTGGTTTCAGCTTCAACTGCAGAACTTAGTAAACGTTATGGTTTCATCTACGTTGATCGAAATGATGATGGTAGTGGTAGCTTGGCACGTTATAAGAAAAAGTCATTTGCTTGGTATAAGTCTGTTATCGAAAGTAATGGTGCTGCACTTTACAAATAGAAAATTGTCAGGAATTCCAGCATATGCTTAGGATTCTATTTTAGTATTCTGATACAACCTCTATTAATAAAGGCTTGCAATTTTCGAATATAAATATTGTATCACAATACTAAATTGTCAAGCAACTTTCTTTATTATAACTTACACATTTTTTGAAAAAGTGGTAAAATAAAAGTGTGAAAACGTTCTTATATTTTCTGAAGAAGTAGCCAGACTATTTCTTTGCTTTTCCTGCTCAGATGGAGGTAATGATCATGAATGATTTGAAAAAAGTTCTTTTAGCTGGTATTGGCTTGACTGCTATGACAGTAGATAAGGCTGATAGTTTTGTCAAAGAATTGGTTGAAAAGGGCCGTTTGACTGTCGAAGAAGGTAAGGAACTCGAACAAGAGCTAAAACGTCAAAGTAAAGAAGAGGCTCAAGAATTTTTAGCTAAACTTGACGCCAAGAAAACTTCAGTTGAGTATGCGACTAAAGATGATGTGAAACGTCTTGAAGAAAAACTTGATGCTTTACTCAGTCAAAATAAATAAATTGTAAGGAGACTAAAATGGCAAGTAAACGATTGAGACATGTGTTGAAGGTTTTCTCGTCAGTTGGTCTCCTTTCTTATCGTGAGAAACACCTTCCTCAAGACCAACAGACAACACCGGTCAAGCTCCGCCAAGCTTTCGAGCAATTGGGACCAAGTTTTGTTAAAATTGGGCAAATTCTATCCACACGCTCGGATCTTTTGCCAGAGGCCTATATCAGAGAATTATCAAAACTCCAAAGCAGTGTTCCTCCATTGAATAAAGAGGAGGTCATGACTGCCATTAGGCAAGAATTGCCAAATGATCTTTCTGAGGTTTTCGTCGAATTTTCTAAAGAGCCTCTGGCCTCTGGGTCTGTCGCTCAGACCCATCGAGCAAGGTTGTTGTCTGGTCAGGAAGTGATTATAAAAATTCAGAGACCAGGTATTGATGCTATCGTAAAGGAAGATATCCAACTTCTTATTAAGCTTGCACGGCATATACCTAAGCATTTTATCCCCATGGTCGATGTTCAAGAGGTCTTGGAAAATCTGCGTGAAACCTTAATCAAAGAACTTGACTTCAGGAATGAAGCAGAGGCCATGAAACGTTTTAGGGCTAACAATAAGCAAGTGGTTTGTCTGGGTGTTCCAGAGGTTTATGATGAATTCACGACGCCTCATCTCATAGTTGAAGAGTACATCAATGGGATTCCGCTTAATCATTATAGCCAACTGATTGAAGCTGGTTATGACCTGGAAGATGTGGGCAAGAAGCTCATGTTGTCGTTTATTAAACAGGTCTTCAAAGATGGCTATTTTCACGGTGATCCTCATCCTGGAAATCTCTTGGTACGTGAGGGTAAGATTTATTTCATTGATTTTGGAATTATGGGTGAGTTGGAAGTGGGGATGCGTGCATCCTTAAATGACATCCTATATAGTTTTACCGCACAAGATGTTGACGGCATGACTAAGGCAATCCTATCAGTCACCCAGTTTGATAATGGTCTAAATCGTGCAGTTCTAAGTCAGGATGTGGAGCAGATGCTGGGTCGTTATTCTGGTGTAGACCTGGGGAGTCTGTCGATGACAGATTTTCTTGAAGATTTGCTGGCTATTTTCCAGAAGAATCATCTTAAAGCCTCTTCTCAAATCACTATTTTGGAGAAGGCTTCGCTTCAAATTGAAGGTATTTTTCGAGAATTAGCCCCAAATATGGATCTTATGACCCTGGCCAAGGATTACTTCCTAGAGAATATGGGGCCAGATATGCTTAAGCAAGCCCTAAATAAAGAGAGTATCTTGATTGAACTCTTTTACTTGCTTCGCAATGGGAAAAACATTCCACGCCGTCTTCATCAGCTTTTGGAGCAGATTTTAAACGGACGAATAGTACTTAACCATGATTTTATTGACTTTTCTGGTAGGATTAAAGTCTTTGAGAAAGTTTTAAATAATCTGGTCTTAGCCTTGTTGACATTGGCATTTCTTCTGTCTGGTGCTCTTTTGTCCAATAAATCAGATTTTCAAAATCTTGCTTGGCTATTTCTTGGACTTGGAACTTTCCTAGCTTTAGTTACTTTAGGTCGTATAATATTTAAGAAAAAGGATAAGGTATGATTGAAACAACTAGGCCTGAGCTTGTGGCCTATCAAAAAGAGCGTTTAGCTAAATTTGTAAGTGAAAATCAAAAGTTAGATAAGGGCCAAATTGTTTTTGCAGGGGACTCCATCACGGAGTTTTTTGCATTGAAAAAGTACTTAGGTCGAGACTTTCCCTTGGTTAATCGTGGGATTGCAGGAATAGACTCGGTTTGGCTTTTAGAACACCTCAAAGAGCAAGTTTTAGATATGGAACCCAGTAAATTGGTTATTTTAATTGGAATCAATGACATTGGACGAGGTTACTCCATTCAAGATATTGTCAATCGTATTTCCGATATTATCATGACAGTTCGACAAGAATCTCTATTTACAGAAATCTACTTGCTAAGTGTCTTTCCCGTCAGTGAGAGATTGGAACATGCCTCGAAGGTTAAAATTCGAAACAATGCTACTGTAGGCGAACTTAACCAACATCTAGCAGTCCTTCCTGGTGTGACTTATGTTGATCTTTTTGATTACCTTACAGATGCTCAGGGACAGTTAAATGACAACTACACAACTGATGGTTTGCACTTGAGTCCACAAGCTTATCAGGTTATAGCAGAACCAATTATAAAGGAGATTTTAGAATGAAGGTAGGTTTAGTCCTCGAAGGGGGTGGTATGCGTGGCTTATACACAGCTGGTGTTTTAGATGCCTTTTTAGAAGCTGAGATCAAGGTGGATGGTGTTGTTTCGGTATCTGCTGGAGCGCTCTTCGGTGTCAATTATCTCTCTAACCAACCTAAAAGAGCTCTTCGCTATAACAAGCGATTCATGGGAGACCGTCGATACATGAGTTTCTGGTCATGGCTGACAACCGGTAACTTCGTTAATAAGGAGTTCTCCTATTATAAGGTTCCTATGGAGTTAGATGTTTTTGATCAGAAAGCTTTTGCTGAGTCGGGTGTTCCCTTCTATGTAGTCACTACAGATATTGAAACGGGAAAACCAGACTATATTAAGATTGATCATGTCTTTGAGCAGATGGAAGCCCTTCGTGCAAGTTCTGCCCTACCTCTGGTTTCTGAAATAGTCGAGTACAAGGGCAAACGCTACATGGATGGTGGTCTGTCTGATAGTCTCCCCGTTGATTTTATGGAAAATATGGGATTTGACAAACTCATAGTAGTTTTGACACGTCCTAAGGGTTATCGAAAACATCCTTCAAAAACTAGCAAGCGTATCTACAAGCTCTTTTACGGCAAGTATCCTGAATTTGTTGAGGTTGCTTCAAATCGACATATTCACTACAATAAGAGTATTGAGAAGATTGAGACTTTGGAAGAATCTGGAAAAGTCTATGCCATTCGTTCAGAGCATGCGCTTGAAGTTGGTCGATTGGAAAAGGACCCAGAAAAGTTCGAAGCCATTTATCAAGAAGGATTGGAACAAATGCGTAATGATATGACCAATCTCAAAATATTTCTTGGAGATAGCTAAAAAACGTGCCCTTCTGGACACGTTTTTCTTAGTTATTCATTTGTCGAGCTTGACGACGTTCGTTGAGTTTTTGACGACGCTTTTTTTTCATTCTTGAAAATCAAGTAGATAACGTAAGTTGGTAATAGGAGGAAGCAGAACAAGGCAAAATTTTTCTTAAATGTTTTATGATTACTTGTCTGTTTATTCTTTTGACCAAAAGAAAAGAGGAAGAAGCCAGCTTTAGTAGCTTTGACGGTGTTTGCTTTGATTTTAGGAGATACGGTTTTTAGTCCATTATCTACAACAATGTAATCGTTTTTAACACTAATTTTAGGCTCTTGTCCTTTTTTTACCGTGGCATAGACATCTTTTTGTACATCGTATTTTTCACCATCAATCTTTTGTTTTCCTTTACTTAGAACCTTCTTATAGAAATAGTCCTTAAACATTTTTTCAATGAGAGAGTTACCAAAGGTATGACGGATTTTCTCACTACGTTCATCTTCCCAATTTCCAGCACCCAAGATGATTGAAATAACACGTTGATTGCTACGCTTACATGTGGAAATATAGTTATAGTCTCCTCGTGGACTTGAACCAGTTTTTAAGTCATCTACCCCTTTGAGACCGTAATCGGAACTAGGCAAAGAGTAGTTGTAATTTTCAAAGGTTTCCTCATATGGCGTACCTTTTTTGACGGTTACGGTTTGTTGACTAGTGTATTTTAAGATATTTGGGTGATTTTTGATAAGGTTATAGGCCATAATGGACAAATCACGAGCAGTAGTTTGGTTAGAATGATTATTGTCATAATGTTTAGGAGTGTAGTATCCCTTATATGATGCCGCACCAGCTCCAGAGGCGTTGTACCATTTGGTGTTTGTCATTCCGAGCTCTTTGGATTTTTCGTTCATCCGATCAATCCAGTTGTCAGGCTTATTATCACTGAGGTAGTTGGCAAGCATAACTGTCGCAGCATTTGAAGAAGGGACAGCTGTCATAGTGATAAGTTCCGAAACCGTGTATTTAACACCTGCAACAATCTTATTATTTGAAACTTCATAGATATTAGCGATAGCTTCATCAGTTGGCTTGGCTGTAATAACAGTATCTTCTTTAATTTCACCTCTTGATAAAGCATAAAAAACCAAATAAAGGGACATGGCTTTACTCATAGAAGCAGGGTCGCGGACTTCATCAATATTATCTTGCCAAAGGATATCACCGGTGTTGGCATCAATCAAAAGTGAAGACTTAGGTCTGTAGTTCTCAGTGGCTTCCTTGTAACCTGCTTTTTGTGCAATATCTACCAGTTGGTCTGTGGATGTCAGACTGGGAGATATTGCCAGACTAGCTACTAGAAGGAGGCCTAACAATTTCTTTTTCACAAATAGTCTCTTTAGTAATAACGTATTGTTTGATATGTTAATATATTATATTGTTTATAAAACGTCATACCGTACCATTATAGCATAGATTTCAGCAATTTTAGTCGAATTCAAAGCTTTAGTTTTCTATTTGAATTTAAAGAAAAACGTGTCATAAACACGCTTCTTTTATTTATTTTGTTCTCGTGCCAGACAACGTTCTTTAACTTTCTGACGACGCCCTTTTTCATTTAGATAAATCAAGTAGAGTAGTCCAACTGGAACAAGGCATAGCAGCCAGAAATAAACTGGTAATTCGCCATTCTTAGTCGATTTAGTTGTTTTCTTACCTTTTTGACTACTTCCAAAATCGAACCATCCTTTAACTTTAGTAGCCTTAACCGAAGTAACTTTGATTTTAGGTGAGACTGTTTTTAGGCCATTATCAACCACAATTTGGTCATCTTTGACAGAGATTTTTGGTTCTTGGCCTTTTTTTACAGTGGCATAGACATCTTTTTCGACATCATATTTTTTACCGTCAATTTTTTGCTCGCCTTTACTTAAAACTTTCTTGTAAGAGAAGTCTTTATACATTTTCTCAACCAGAGCATTACCAAACGTATGGCGAATTTCTTCCCCTGTTTGGTCAGACCAGTCACCAGAACCCATGATGACAGCAATCATACGCTGATCGCCACGCTTGATGGTATTGATATAGTTGAAAGCACCTTCTGGACTTGAACCTGTCTTCAAACCATCAACTCCCTCAATACCGTATTTAGCACCAGGAATAGAGTAGTTGTAGGTTTCAAAAGTTTCCTCATAAGGTGTTCCTTTTTTAACCGTTACAACAGGTTTGTTGGTGAAATTGAGAATTTTTGGATACTTCTTGATAAAGTTATAGGTCATGATGGCCAGATCACGTGCAGTCGTTTGGTTGGTTTGGTTGATATCATAGCGTTGGGGGTTGTAGTAGCCTTTAAAGGCTACGGCAACAGCACCAGAAGCATTATACCATTTGGTATGGGTCATTCCCAGCTCTTTAGACTTCTCATTCATCTTGTCAATCCATTTATCAGGATCATTATTGGTTAAGTAATTGGCTAACATTACGGTTGTAACGTTTGAAGACGGTACAGCAGTCATGGTAATGAGTTCGGACACGGTATATTGGACACCAGCGACAATCTTATTATTGGAAATTTCATAGATCTCAGCTATAGCTTGATCGGTAGGAGTAGCTGTGATGACTGTATCTTCTGAAATCTCCCCTTTAGACATAGCTTCAAAGACCAGATAAAGCGTCATAGTCTTGGACATAGAGGCAGGGTCACGGACTTCATCAGCATTTTCTTCCCAGAGGACGTCACCAGTATTTCCATCAATTAGGAGAGTGGACTTAGGACGATAGGCCTCCGTAGCTTCAGTATAGCCAGCGGCACGTGTGATATCCATTAACTCGTCAGCACTAGACAAACTTGGTGCTAGAGCCAGACAAGCTGTTAAAAGGATGGCAACAATTTTCTTTTTCACAATGTGTCTCCTTTATATTATATGGGTTCTGTCATAGGCAGAACCATTTATACACTTTAATAGAAATTGCGTATCAATCAAATTTTAAAAGACAAAATTGATGCTGATAAACACCTCTATTATACCATATAAAATACTGTGTTTTCGTAATATTTACGATTTTAATACAATTTTTAGAAACTACTGTATTTTAAAAATCACATACTTTTGATGACAAAAAAACGAGCTATCTTGCTCGTTACTTGTCACTTTTTATGGTTGTCACTTGGTGGTAAATCATAAACCATGTCTCATTTCGACGCCAGATACTAGTATGGAAATTTCCCTCCAACTCGTAACTGATTAATTTGGTTTTTTGACTTACGGATGTCATCTTAAAGTCTTTATAATTGTTGAGGAGCGGTTGTTGGTTGGCTATGACTTCTTGGCGGTTGTGATGATGTCCATTTTCATCAATCAAGTAGAAATCAGAGGCTAAAAGATTTTCATAGTCAGGGATTTTTGATAGAAATATCTTTTCATTACGAGAAAGTTTATGGAGGACATTCCCATAAATCTCATCCTCAGGAATTGAAGCCGGTTCCACATGGACATCAGTGTCGTAGACGGAGAAACGCTTACTGAGGACCTCTTCAATTTGTTCAGTGATGGCATGACTCTCGTAGACAGAGAGGTCGGGATTCATTTCTACAACAATGTCAAGGTAAATGTTACTCCCATAGGAACGCCCGCGTTGCTTTTTAACTTTGGTAACTTTAGGAATCTCCAGAATGGCTTTTTCATAGGCCTTGAGATTTTTCTCATCAAAACCATCTGACAAGCTGAAAGTTGCTTCCATGAAGATATCATAGGCTGTCTTTAGGATGAAGAAGGTGATGATAATGGCAGTAATATAATCGATGATGCTAAGGTTGAAGGATGCTGCGACGATGGCAATTGAGGTTCCGATAGAAGTAACAGCATCGGAGAGATTGTCCTTAGCAGCAGCAATAAGGGCACTGGACTTCAGCTTTTTGGCAAGACTCTTATTGTAGAAGTAGACACCGCACATGACGACGGCAGAGAGGACTCCGACGGTAGCACCAAGAGGGTCCACTACAGTTTCAACCCTTAGAAAAATCTTTCGGACTGTTTGAATTAGGACTTGGAAGCCTACTACGAACATGATAAAGGAAGTAATTAGGCTTGATAAGTCTTCAATCTTCCAATGTCCAAACCTATGATCTGCATCAGCTGGTTGACTAGCCAGGTGTAGCCCAATGAGTAGGGCCACATTACCCAAAATATCAGATAAATTGTTAAAACCATCAGCTATCAAAGAGCTAGAGTTTAAAAAATATCCAGCAATAAGTTTTGCAATGGTAAGAAGTGAGTAGGCTGCGATGCTAACGATAGGACCTCGTCTGGCTGCCCTTAGATTTTCATACGTTGTCATAGAATTACCCTTTTGTTTAAATACAAATATTCATTATAGCACAAAATGATAGCTTATTAAAGCTTGTATTGGTTTTTATAGAAATGCGTGTTCAACTTTTAAATGATATTAAGAAGACCGAATAAGACAGTCTTTTTCAGTATTTTCCGAATATTTCCTACATATTTATGGTATAATTTAGGGGGAAAAAACAGTATAAAAAAGAGGTTTTTATGGAACATTCGACTTGGCATAGGCTTTTGAAAGAAGCTTTGCCGGACCATTATTTTTCAAAGATAAATCAGTTTATGGACCAGGTTTATAGTCAGGGAATCGTCTATCCCCCACGTGACAGGGTTTTTAATGCTTTGTTAGAGACTCCTTTTGAAAAAGTTCGGGTGGTTATCCTTGGACAGGACCCTTATCATGGTCCTAATCAGGCTCAAGGCTTGTCATTCTCAGTACCTGAGACGATTCCGGCTCCACCTTCTTTGGTTAATATTCTCAAAGAATTGGGGGAGGATCTTGGGCCCAGAACTCATCATGATTTAACAAGCTGGGCCAATCAGGGGGTGCTATTACTTAATGCCTGTCTGACCGTTCCAGCAGGTCAAGCAAATGGGCATGCTGGTCAGGTTTGGGAACCTTTTACAGATGCTGTTATCAAGGTCCTCAATCAAAAAGAGAGTCCTGTTGCCTTTATACTTTGGGGTGGATATGCTCGTAAGAAGAAAGCGCTAGTGACCAATCCTAAGCATGTCATTATTGAGAGTGCCCATCCTAGCCCTTTGTCGGCCTATCGCGGCTTTTTTGGTAGTAAGCCCTTTTCAAAAGCTAATGCCTATCTTGTATCTCAAGGCCAATCCCCAATTGATTGGTTGAAGTAAAATAGAAAGTTGGAAGATTATGTTACTGATTAAAAATGGTCGTGTTGTAGACCCTAAATCTGGTTTGGACACGCAAGCTGATGTTCTTGTGGACGGTAAAAAAGTCGTTAAAATCGCTGAAAATATTGATGCAGGTGATGCCCAAGTCATTGATGCGACTGGTCTTGTGGTTGCTCCTGGATTGGTGGATATCCATGTTCACTTCCGTGAGCCAGGTCAAACCCACAAGGAAGACATTCATACAGGTGCTTTAGCAGCAGCGGCGGGTGGTTTTACGACTGTTGTAATGATGGCTAATACTAATCCAACGATTTCAGACAAGGAAACTTTGAAAGAGGTCTTGACTTCAGCAGCTAAGGAAAATATCCATGTTAAGTCTGTTGCGACAATTACAAAGAACTTTGATGGTGAAAATATCACTGATTTCAAGGGGTTGCTTGAAGCAGGTGCTGTCGGATTCTCAGATGACGGTATTCCATTGACTAATGCTGGAATTGTCAAGAAGGCCATGGAGTTGGCTAAAGAGAATAATACCTTTATCAGCCTTCACGAGGAGGATCCTGATCTTAATGGTATTCTCGGTTTCAATGAAAATATTGCTAAAAATGAATTTCATATTTGTGGGGCAACTGGAGTAGCTGAGTACAGTATGATTGCGCGTGATGTCATGATTGCTTATGATACACAAGCACATGTTCACATTCAACACTTGTCAAAAGCTGAATCTGTAAAAGTGGTCGAATTTGCTCAAAAACTCGGTGCGCAAGTTACTGCTGAAGTAGCACCGCAGCACTTCTCAAAAACTGAAGACCTCTTACTCTCAAAAGGCGCTAATGCCAAGATGAATCCACCACTTCGTTTGGAATCAGATCGTCAGGCCGTTATCGAAGGATTGAAATCTGGAGTGATTACTGTTATTGCCACAGACCACGCGCCACACCATGCGGACGAAAAGAATGTTGCTGATGTGACTAAAGCACCATCAGGAATGACAGGACTTGAAACATCACTTTCTCTTGGCTTGACTTACTTGGTTGAGGCGGGTCATTTAAGCTTGATTGAACTCTTGAAAGTGATGACTAGCAATCCATCTGAGCTTTATGGTTTCGATGCCGGTTATTTGGCTGAAAATGGACCAGCAGACCTTGTTATCTTCGCAGATAAGGAAAAACGTCAGGTCACAGCAGACTTTAAGTCTAAGGCGGCCAACTCACCATTTGTAGGCGAAGAGCTTGCTGGAAGTGTTAAATACACTATCTGTGACGGTGAGATTGTTCATCAAGCTTAAGTTTTCGCCCCTTCTTATTTGAGAAACTAAAAGAAATTGTTCTGGTTTTGTCCATTGCTATTTCTTTTGGTTTTAGGGCTAGTAGTAAGGAGAGATTATGAAAAAATTTTTGATTTGGTTTAGTTGTTTAATAGCTTTCATAGTCCCCGTAATTTCTGTTAAAGCTGATGACGTTAGTTACCGTATCCCCTCATACAAAGGGCATCTAAGTATTTCGGATAATAGTAGCGCAACATTTACGCAGGAAATTACTTATGATTTTGAGAGTGATTACCATGGGCAGTATGTCACATTAGGTAGTGCAAAGCCAGTTCCAGATGGTTTTTACATTGCTGGTAATCCAACGGTAACAGCGACAGTAAATGGCCAGACCAAGCCCCATGTCGAGGTTGTAGCATCAGAGTTATCAGATGGAACTAAGCTGAAAGTATACAATCAAGGACATAGTGGTGATAGAGTTGTTCTTAAGGTTACTTGGCAAATTAATCGTATTTTGAATCTTTATTCTGATGTTGCTGTTCTCAATTGGTTTCCGATTTCCGATTGGGATAAGTCGATTGGTCATGTTGATTTTACTGTTGATGGTTTGGATTCCCATAAGGGTGAGCTTTATGCTCATGCAGGATTTTTCCAAAAAAATCCTCAGGTTCAAAGGACGGATGAAGGCTATAATATTAAGTTTGATCATTTTCCTGCAAAGGGGAAACTCGAACTTCATGCTTATTGGCCTATGACACCAAGTCTAAAATCTAAAAATTCCACTAATATTATCAATAGTTCAGCTAAAGATAAATTCCTAAAACAGGAAAATGATATTGTGAGAAATAGAAAGATTTATCACATCATTTTCTATGGTCTTTTCCCAGGACTTCTCCTCGTCCTGTTTGTTTTAGCTATCGTGTTTTATAGTTCAGTCTTGAGAAGCACTAGGCCACCACGTTTTCCAAAAGATAGTAGACTTTATGACATACCTCAAAATCTAGCTCCTCTAGTTCTTGCTCAGAACGTCTACAACCAACGATTTGACATCAGTGGTCTGAATAGTGTGACTTCCCCAATATCCTTTAACCATATGGTCCAAGCAACGATACTGGATCTTATAGATAGAGGAAACTTATCCATTAATCAATCAACGGGAGAGCCAATCCTTGAATTTGTTAAAAGGGATGGTTTAGCTGATTTTGAATTAGCTTTTATTGAGATGCTTTTTGATGGGCAAACTCAAGTCAAAGAGAAAGATATGTTCTCACGATACTATATTAACGAAGATGAAATTGAAAGTCAGTATAAAAAAGCTAAAAATAGGACGGAAAGAGATAAACTTCGCTCTGTAGGTAGAAATATTAGAAGTCTGTTTTTGGAGGATGCTACGAGGGTTACCCAAGGTGTCGAAAAGCAAGAAAAGCAACTTGGATTACCAAGCCTGTATAGGCAGATTACTTCTTCAGAAACTCATTTATCTTCAGTAGCGAACAACATATTTATATTCCTTTACATACTTATTGCTATTGGTTTCTTCCTTCTCTCACTTGGTTTCTCCTCTAATTTATCCCTTTTATATTTACTCATTTTCTTCCCAGTTATTACCATGCATCTTATTTATCGTCTTCAAATCAAAGGGCGGGCAAACGGGTGCCTTGTTCCAGAAAACTCGGATATTTATTATCAATGGCATAGTTTTAACAACATGATTAAGAGTATCGGGCAGTTTAATCAATCAGAATTACAATCCATTGTTTTATGGAATCGTATTCTAGTTTATGCGACACTTTATGGACAGGCCAAGAAAGTTAGTGACGTCTTGAAACGTTACAACATTCATCTTAGCAATCCATCTTTAGATGCCTTTACTTATTCACCTGTATCTTTTGCCATGCTTTGCAATTCAACTGCATTGCAAAACTATGTTTCTGCTTCAGATACCGTAAGTAACTTCTCTATTAACTCAAGTAGTGGTAGTGGAGGCTTTAGTGGTGGTGGCTTCTCTGGTGGAGGAGGCGGAGGCGGAGGAGGTGCCTTCTAACTCATTAACCAATTGAATACTATCACTTGATAGAGACACTCAGAGTACTTTGAGTGTCTTTTAGTTTCGTTTTTATCATACACCTTGGGAAAAAGCATACGAATTTCCTATTAGTGACAGTTATGTAAGGCTTTTCATTTTTCAAGCATATTTCTTGCCCATAAAGTTTTTTTCGCCTATCCTAGATGTATAGAAAAAATTCGATAGAGGAGATCAATATGGTAAAACTTTCTAAAGAGACACATCTTGAGATGTTCACTAAAATGGAACGTATCCGTGAATTTGATTCACGTATTAATAAATTGGTTCGTCGTGGGTTTGTTCAAGGAATGACTCACTTTTCAGTTGGTGAAGAAGCCGCTAACGTTGGTGCTGTTCAACACTTGAGCTACGATGATATCTTCTTTTCAAATCACCGTGGTCACGGACAATCTATTGCTCAAGACATGGATTTGAATAAAATGATGGCCGAACTTGCTGGTAAAGCAACGGGTGTTTCAAAGGGTCGTGGTGGCTCAATGCACTTGGCTGACTTTGAAAAAGGTAACTATGGTACCAATGGTATCGTTGGTGGTGGCTATGCTCTTGCCGTAGGTGCAGCCCTCACGCAACAGTACAAGGAAACTGGAAATATCGTTGTTGCATTTTCAGGAGATGGTGCTACTAATGAAGGTTCTTTCCACGAGTCAGTCAATATGGCTTCTGCTTGGAAATTGCCAGTGATTTTCTTCATTATTAACAACCGTTATGGTATCTCAATGGACATTCATAGAGCTACCAACACCCCTCACTTGTATACACGTGCGGAAGCTTATGGCATTCCAGGTTTTTACTGTCAGGATGGTAATGATGTCATGGCAGTCTACGAAACAATGGGCAAGGCCGTGGAGCATGTTCGTGGTGGGAATGGTCCTGCTATCGTTGAGGTAGAGTCTTACCGTTGGTTTGGTCACTCCACTGCCGATGCTGGAGTTTATCGTACCAAGGAAGAGGTAGATGAGTGGAAGAACCATAACGATCCAATCATTAAATACCGTAACTATTTGGTTTCTGAAAATATCGCTAGTGATGAGGAACTAGATGCTATTCAAAGCCAAGTTAAGGCACAAATCGATGCAGCGTATGAGTTTGCTCAAAATAGCCCAGATCCAGAACTTTCAATTGCTTTTGAAGATGTATGGGTAGACTAAAGAGAAAGGTTGAGGAATAACAAGTATGAGTGAAACAAAATTGATGGCCTTACGTGAGGCAGTAAACCTTGCCATGAGCGAGGAAATGCGTAAAGATGAAAACATCTTCCTTATGGGTGAAGATGTTGGTATCTACGGCGGTGACTTTGGTACTTCAGTGGGTATGTTGGCTGAATTTGGTGAGAAACGTGTTAGAGATACGCCAATTTCAGAAGCAGCTATCGCTGGTGCAGCTGTAGGATCTGCCATCACAGGTCTTCGTCCAATTGTTGACTTGACTTTCATGGATTTCATCACAATTGCACTTGACGCTATTGTTAACAATGGTGCTAAAAACAACTATATGTTTGGTGGCGGACTGAAGACGCCTGTAACCTTCCGTGTAGCTTCTGGTTCAGGGATTGGTTCTGCAGCACAGCACTCACAATCTCTTGAGTCATGGTTGACCCACATTCCAGGTATTAAAGTGGTTGCTCCTGGTAATGCTAACGACGCTAAAGGTCTTTTGAAATCTGCTATTCAAGACAATAATATTGTTATCTTTATGGAACCAAAAGCTCTTTATGGTAAAAAAGAAGAAGTAACACAAGATCCTGATTTCTACATCCCACTTGGAAAAGGTGAGATTAAACGTGAAGGTACTGATCTGACAATCGTATCATATGGTCGTATGTTGGAACGTGTTCTTAAGGCTGCTGAAGAAGTAGCTGAGCACGGTATTAATGTTGAGGTTGTTGATCCTCGCACCCTCGTTCCACTTGATAAGGAATTGATTTTCGAATCAGTTAAGAAGACTGGGAAATTGATGTTGGTCAATGACGCTTATAAGACTGGTGGCTTTATCGGTGAGATTGCTGCTAAGGTTACTGAAAGTGAAGCATTTGATTACCTTGACCATCCAATTGTACGTTTGGCAAGTGAAGATGTGCCGGTACCTTATGCGCGTGTCTTGGAACAAGCGGTTCTACCAGACGTTGAAAAGATTAAGGCTGCTATTATCAAGATGGCTAATAAAGGAAACTAACTTTCTAGCGACGGTTAAGTGATATGTCTCGCTAGTAAAATGTGTTTCATGTTTTATTGTGGGAATATCGGAAATTATAATTTAAAGTAGAAAGGAGAGGGCGTTAAAGCGTTTGAGTCGATTTGAACTCGAACGAAATGCTTCGGAATTTAGATAGTTTTAGTTGTGTGCAAGCACACTAACGTAAAACTCCTAAAATTCTGTCGCATTTTAGCGTTCTTAGTATCATAAAATATGGCTTTTGAGATTATTATGCCTAAGCTCGGTGTTGATATGCAGGAAGGTGAAATCATCGAGTGGAAAAAACAAGAGGGTGATGTGGTTAATGAGGGAGATATCCTTCTTGAAATCATGTCAGATAAGACGAACATGGAACTTGAAGCAGAAGATTCAGGTGTTCTTTTGAAGATTACACGTCAGGCTGGTGAAACAGTTCCAGTAACTGAGGTGATTGGTTATATTGGAGCAGAAGGTGAAGTCGTGGCTGAAAACGCAGCTAGTGCACCAGCTGTTGAAGCTAAACCTAAAGTAGAAGAAGTTGCTGTTGAGGAAACGCCTGTCGCTACGCCTCAGCTACAAGTAGCTGTTGTTCATGAAGGTGGCAAAGTACGTGCAACACCTAAAGCACGTAAGGTGGCGCGTGAGTTGGGCATTGACCTTACTCAGGTTCCAGGAACTGGACCAGAAGGTCGGGTTCATGCTGATGACGTTGAGAACTTTAGGGGGGCTCAACCTAAGGCGACACCATTGGCTCGTAAGATTGCAGCAGATCTAGGTATTGATTTAGCGACCGTAACTGGAACAGGATTTGGTGGTAAGATTACTAAGGAAGATATTCTTGCGATTGGTGCCTCAACACAAGTTAATGAAGCTGAAGCTACACCTGCGGCTGAAGTTAAACCTGAAAAAGTGTTACCAGAAGGTGTGGAAGTCATCCCAATGTCTGCTATGCGTAAGGCTATTTCTAAAGGAATGACGCATTCATACTTGACTGCACCAACATTTACTCTTAACTATGATGTGGACATGACTAACCTTATGACTCTTCGTAAGCAAGTTCTTGATCCAATTATGAATAAGACAGGTATGAAGGTGACTTTCACTGATTTAATTGGTTTAGCAGTCGTTCGTACCCTAATGAAAGAGGAACACCGTTACCTCAATGCATCCTTGATTGATGATGCTCAAAATATCGAATTACACAAATTTGTTAATATCGGTATTGCAGTTGGTCTGGATGATGGCTTGATTGTGCCTGTCGTTCATGGTGCTGATAAGATGAGTTTATCTGAGTTTGTTGTGGCTTCTAAGGATGTCATCAAGAAAGCTCAGACTGGTAAGTTGAAGGCTGCAGAAATGTCAGGTTCTACCTTCTCAATCACTAACTTGGGAATGTTTGGAACCAAATCATTCAACCCAATCATCAATCAACCAAACTCAGCTATCCTTGGTGTTTCAGCAACTATTCAGACACCTGTTGTTGTTGATGGTGAAGTTGTCGTGCGTCCAATCATGGGGCTTTGCTTGACAATTGACCACCGTATTGTTGATGGTATGAATGGTGCCAAATTCATGGTTGATTTGAAGCACTTGCTTGAAAATCCAATGGAATTATTGATTTAAGTGAAATAAAATATCTGAAAACTGAAGTTTTAAAATAGAAAGGAGAGGGCGAACCAGAGGGCTTAACTGAACCCGAGCGGAAAACTTGGAAAATAGACCGTCCGTCTAGGTCAGCAGGCTGACGTGTCGGACGTCTAATTTTCAGTCGCTTTCTGGTCGCTCTTGGTATCTTATAAATGGCTTTTGAGATTATTATGCCTAAGCTTGGTGTTGATATGCAGGAAGGCGAGATTATCGAGTGGAAAAAACAAGAGGGTGATGTGGTTAATGAAGGTGATATCCTTCTTGAAATCATGTCAGATAAAACAAACATGGAACTTGAAGCGGAAGATTCTGGTGTCCTTTTGAAGATTACTCGTCAGGCTGGTGAAACAGTTCCAGTAACTGAGGTTATTGGTTATATCGGAGCAGAAGGTGAAGTTGTGGCTGATGACGCAGCTAGCGCTCCTGTTGCAGAAGCAACTGCTCGATTGGAATCAGCTGGTCTTGAAGTACCTAAAGCTCCTGTCCAAGCTGCTCCAGCAGCAGCTGCAGAAAAAGCACCACTTGCTGACAATGAATACGATATTATCGTTGTCGGTGGTGGTCCTGCAGGATATTATTCTGCTATTCGTGGGGCACAACTTGGTGGTAAGGTTGCTATCATTGAAAAATCTGAATTTGGTGGAACATGTTTGAATAAAGGCTGTATCCCAACTAAGACCTACCTTAAAAATGCAGAAATTCTTAATGGACTTAAGATTGCTGCAGGTCGTGGTATCAACCTAGCGTCAACAAACTACACTATTGATATGGATAAGACTGTTGACTTTAAGAACTCTGTCGTTAAGACACTTACTGGTGGTGTTCAAGGTCTTTTGAAGGCTAACAAAGTGACTATTTTCAACGGTCTTGGTCAAGTTAACCCAGATAAGACGGTTACAATCGGTTCAGAAACAATCAAGGGACGTAATATCATCCTTGCGACTGGATCAAAAGTTTCACGTATCAATATCCCTGGCATTGATTCACAACTTGTGATGACATCTGACGATATTCTTGACTTGCGTGAGTTGCCTAAATCACTCGCTGTTATGGGTGGTGGTGTCGTTGGTATCGAGCTTGGTCTTGTTTATGCTTCATACGGTGTGGATGTAACCGTTGTTGAGATGGCTGACCGCATTATCCCTGCTATGGATAAAGAAGTATCACTTGAACTTCAAAAAATCCTTGCTAAGAAGGGTATGAAGATTATGACATCTGTCGGAGTTTCTGAGATTGTAGAGGCTAACAACCAATTGTCCCTTAAACTTAATAATGGTGAAGAGATTGTAGCTGACCGTACCCTTCTTTCTATCGGACGTGTTCCTCAGTTGGATGGTCTTGAAAATCTTAACCTTGAACTCGACCGTGGTCGTATCAAAGTTAATGCTTACCAAGAAACATCTATTCCAGGAATCTATGCTCCAGGTGATGTCAATGGAACCAAGATGCTCGCTCACGCTGCCTACCGTATGGGTGAAGTTGCGGCTGAAAATGCTATGCATGGTAACGTTCGTAAGGCTCACCTTGACTACACACCAGCTGCTGTATACACACACCCAGAAGTTGCGATGTGTGGTATTACTGAAGAAGAAGCACGCGCTAAATACGGTGATGTTCTGATTGGTAAATCAAGCTTTGCTGGTAACGGACGTGCCATTGCTTCCAACGAAGCTCAAGGTTTTGTTAAAGTCGTTGCAGATGCGAAGTACCATGAAATCCTTGGTGTTCACATTATTGGTCCGGCTGCAGCTGAATTGATTAACGAAGCATCAACAATTATGGAAAATGAATTGACTGTAGATGAACTCTTACAATCTATTCATGGTCACCCAACTTTCTCTGAAAATATGTACGAAGCTTTTGCTGACGTACTTGGAGAAGCTATCCATAACCCACCAAAACGTAAATAAGATAAATGAATTAAATTCTCGGACAAAGGTTCGAGAATTTTTTCATGCATTTTTATTTGTATTTATTTGAAAAATCGTTACGGATTTTCAATAGTTTTGAAGAAAAATACGAATAATAAGTTAAAGAGTTCTCTATCAAGAGAGAAAGTTTGTTTATAATTTTATAATATTTCTATTTTATTTAGAAAATTTTTAATAATAACCTTTCCACGAAAGTTTTTATGTGGTAAAATGGTTCAAGTATTACAAATGCAAAAGGAAAGTTAAATGCGAACGAAAGATTTTATCTACTATGCCAGTGCGGCTGTTCTCTTGGCTGTAACTACTCAGGTTGCTCAAGCTGATGAAGTGGCAACACAAACGCCTTCTATTACTGAAGGAAACCACTATCAACCTGCGACTGCAGCAGAAATTTTTGGTGGTGAAGCGTCACTTACTGAAACACCAAGCTCAACTGTTTCAGCCCCTGCCTCTGTAGCAACAAGTGAAGTGCCAAAAGCTAATACTTCAGCAGTCTCTACAGCTATTGCTAAACAAAGTTCGGAAGTGTCTAGTGTGGCTGTAACCTCAACTGCATCAACATCTGTAGCTAACTCAACAACGATTGTTACGTCTACATCAGCAGTGATTTCAAACGCTAGCTCTGAGAGTGTGACCGCTTCTGCACATTCAACAGCTTCTGAGGCCCCTAACAACGCTGTTGCCACACCTGCTAAATTAACGAATTCTTCGGATGTCTCTTCGACAAATCTTAGGGTTCAGCCTAAGACTTTTATTGATGTTAGCAGCCATAACGGTGATATCAGTGTAGAAGATTACCGTGCTCTTGCCCGCCAAGGTGTGGGTGGTGTCGTCGTTAAATTGACTGAAGACACTTGGTACAATAATCCCCAAGCTCCATCACAGGTTCGCAATGCTCAAATCGCAGGCCTCCAAGTATCGACTTATCATTTTTCTCGATACACAACTGAGGAAGAAGCACGTGCAGAGGCTCGCTTCTATATCGAAGCAGCACAAAGACTTAACCTTCCAAAGAGCACTGTTATGGTTAATGACTTTGAAGATTCCAACATGCTTCCAAACATCAACCGTAATACCCAAGCCTGGGTTAATGAAATGCGTAAGTATGGCTATAACAACTTGATGTTCTACACGAGTGCCAGCTGGTTGGATGAAAACAATCTAGGTTACAGAGGTCCAGTTTCAACCTCTCAATTTGGTCTTGAAAACTTCTGGGTTGCTCAATATCCATCAACAACACTTACAGCTACAAGTGCTAAGAATATGCGCTATAACGGTAAAACTGGTGCATGGCAGTTCTCAGCGACGGCTAATCTTTTGCCAGGAAAACATGTCTTTGACCAAAGTGTTGATTATACTGGGCGATTTACAGCTAATGTCGGTGTTGAGGCAGATCCTACTCAAGGTGATTTGAGTGGTCTTATCTCGATTGTCAATAACAACCCAATTCTAGGTAGCTTTGATGTTGTCATTTCTAATGTCAAGGCACCAAATGGTGTTGAGACTGTAAAAGTGCCTATTTGGTCAGAAGTTGATGGTCAGGATGATATTATTTGGTATACGGCTGACCGTCAAAGCAATGGTGCTTATACTGTCAATGTAAAAGCTTCAGCTCATAAAAACACAACAGGTCTCTATAATGTTCATCTTTACTATGTTCAGAAAGACGGACAATTGACCGGTGTGGGGGGAACAACAACTCAAGTCTTCATTGGCAAGACCCCTGAGCAGTTAAGACCAAAAGCAAGTTTTGCTATTGAGAATAACAATGCCCAAAATGGTACATTTGACGCCGTCATCACTAATATCACATCACCTTTGGGTGTTAAGGAAGTTTTGGTTCCATCATGGAGTCTTGAAAACGGTCAAGACGACCTTATTTGGCATAAGGCAACTAAACAAAGCGATGGCAGCTATCGTGTAACCATTAAGGCAAGTGAGCATAAGGGCAATAAAGGTAATTACCGTGCGGATGCTTATATTGTAGATAACTCTAACAATCGTCACTATATTTCAGAAAAAGTAGTATCGGTTGACTATGCACGTCCAAGTGGTGTCCTTTCGATTGAAAACAACAATACGGCAGCAGGTACCTTTGATGCAGTTGTTCGTAATATTGTTGCTCCTACAGGTTTGAAAGAAGTTCTTGTTCCCTCATGGAGTTTAGCTGGTGGTCAGGATGACCTTATCTGGCATAAGGCAACTCGTCAAGCTGACGGCTCTTACCGTGTGACGATTAAGGCAACAGACCATAAGAATTCAACTGGTAAATACCGTGCCGATGCTTATATTGTAGATGACTCAAACAATCGCTTCTACCTTACTAAAAAAGTGGTAGAAGTTACCCAAACTCGTCCTACTGCAAGTCTCATTATTGAAAACAATAATGTTGAATTGGGAACTTTTGATGCAGTTGTTCGTAATATTTCTGCTCCAAATGGTGTTAAAGAAGTCTTAGTGCCATCATGGAGTCTTGTGAACGGTCAAGATGACCTTATTTGGCACAAAGCGACTCGCCAATCAGATGGTAGCTATCGTGTCACTATCAAGTCTAATGAACACAAGAATTCGCTTGGCAATTATCGTGCTGACCTTTATATCGTAGATAATACTAACAAACGCTACTATGTCACTGAAACAGTGGTAGACGTTAAACATAATAAACCAGTTGGTACGATTTCAGTAGTCAACAATAACAAGGATGCTGGAACATTTGATGTCATTATCAGTGATGTCTATAGCCCTAAAGGTGTCCGTACTGTTCAAGTACCTATCTGGTCTGAAAAAGACGGACAAGATGATATTCGTTGGTATGAAGCAACACGTCAAGCTAATGGAACTTATACGGTAAATGTTCAAGCTACTAACCACAAAAATTCAACAGGTTTGTACAATATTCATTTGTACTACATTTTAAACGATGGGGCACAAGTTGGTGTAGGAGGGACAACGACAACAGTTGAATTCCGTAATGCTAAGACTAAAACGCAAACCTATATCACTAATGTTAATTCAGAAGCTGGTAGCTTCACTGTAGTGGTAGATCAGGCACCTCAAGGGCGTCAAATTCAGAAAATTCGAGTGGCGGTTTGGTCTGAGAGCAACCAAGGAAACCTTTCTTGGTACGATGCTACACCGACTGGCACACATACTGAGGTCAATGTTTCTACAGTCAATCATAAGAATCTTGCTGGAAATTACACGACTCATGTTTATGTTGATTATGTAGATAATACTGTACAAGGTTTCAACCTTGGTGAGACAGCTCTTGCTCCACGTAATCGTCGTGTTGAGCCACAAACGACTTATTATTCTCAACGTGACCCTCGTTGGGCTTCTAAGTGGTATGGTGTCAGCAATATGGATCAATCTGGCTGTGTCCCAACATCATTGGCGATGACTTTTACAGATATCTTGGGAACAACTGTATCACCAACAACTGTAGCGGATTACTTGTATTACAATACAAATTCATTCAATAAAACATCAGTTGCTGGTACTGATGCAGAAGGTATTGTCTCAGCAAGTAAAAACTGGGGGCTTAAGAGTAACATGCTTTCAAGCATCTCTAGTATTGCTTCTGCTTTGTTGTCCGGTCAACACGTTCTTGCTGCGGTAGGAGCAAGTCAGTTTATCAACTATCCATATACGCATGAAATTGTTCTTCATGGCTATGATAATGGTAAAACTTATGTACGTGATCCATTTAATGCTGCAAATAATGGCTGGTATTCTTTGGATTACATTCATGGTGTTAAGAG